>JGI24022J15233_10004019_pt1 | contig 14963 bp, 6 predicted proteins | sample Ectturendosymbi2_FD_15233 | JGI IMG/M metagenome (IMG submission 15233)
AAGAGTCAACACCAGATTTCACACAAAATCACCATGGCTGTTTGGTGACTAGCAATGGTTTGCCTGCTAATGATTTTTTATATTTGCTCTCTGAAACTAATAAATGTGATATTAACAAAGTTTGTGTGCTGCGCTGACAGTGACTAGCTGTACATTTCAAAATTGAGTCCCTTCTACCTGGCCTCGCATACCCACTAGCCACAGTGCCAACAGTGCTGTGCGAAACATTGCGTTGTTGCGTAACACTCCATTGCGTGGTGCGCTTCGGGTTGATCATGTCTTGACCAAGTATGTTTCTATTTGGTTCAGCAATACTTCATGCAAATAATCCTCTCAAAAATGTCTCATCTGAATTTGTACTCGTTTGCAAGAAAGCTGCGCCCTTGCATTTCATTCAGGCTACACTTCAGCTCGTGTTGTCCGGATTAATTGGCAACTTTGCCAACAAAGTTGCATGCTTTAGTCGTGTAGTTTTGCATCCAATCGCAAAAAGTCACGTTAAACCTTGGTCAGTGAGAGAACACGACACTACATGAGTCCGATTGTTCCTTCCGTTTGTTTTCGAACAGTTGAGATTGCTATAAAACACCAGCGAAAAATCTTAACAAATTTTTTTTTGGGGGGAATGGCCCCTTCGGCCTCATTCTGGCTGCGCCTCTGTCAGATTGCCAAAGTTTTTATGGAAATTTTACCGGGGAAAACACAGCTGCGTTACTCTCGTAATACTGAGCCATTTCTGCAAAAAATGAGAAGAGATTATTATTCGAACCTCTGGTGAGTAACCGGTGAAAATGTTTTGCTTCAAATACTGTAGTGCAACTGGTCAACCATTCAGAAGCGGCAAAACTTTGGACACGTATGCCTAAACTTTTGATGGTTGCTTTTTGAAAGTGGATAAGAAATGCTGTCTCTGTCAATTCAATATTTGATAGATAAATAGAGCGTTACAGTCGATCAAAATATTTCCAAGCATAAAAAACGACCGTTAAAGTACATAAACGTGAACTTAATAAAAGTAACCATGCGTGGGTGTTTTCATCCATAAAAGCTATCCATCAAAGCAGTTGTAATAATAGCCTACTACTAAAAGACAGAGCAGTATTTCCAGAACAACCTTACCTGATATGAAAACTTTCAGACATGCTTTTTTTCAAAATTTCCATAACCTCTGCTAAACGTTCTAATATTTACAAGAAGTTATACAACAGCCAACTGTTTTGCAGAAAAAATTGAAGATATTTGCAGTTGGTGCGGAGGAAATGATATACCACCTCCAGATACATGGGAAAGTATGAGAAATTTTGAGATATACCGTGGTTTATCAAAAATAACTCAAATTTATGTTAAAACATGTAAAACCTTCAACGTTAGTGCAATTGTTTCGAACGCAAGTTCTCCAGCATTAATCTTTAATTTGCAATTCCGTTCTTTCAAAGAAACATTTCATAAACGAAAATACGCTCATACAGATTTGCTGTGTTCATTAGTTTCTAATTTCATGAAGCTTCGTCATGCGCTAGCTGGATGGATGCATGTTGATCGTAAACAAATGGATACTCTCTAACAACGCTATTATTTTTCAAGTTTGGATTTCGGTGGTATCACGATGGTTGCATCCCCACGTAACGAAACATTGGTATACTGTTACGAAATAATAACATTGTTGATGCTGTTCCATAAAAGGTTGGGTGAAGTTCGGTACGTAAATCCTGACGTTTAACGAAGAGCAAAGCATTGTTTAGTTTTTAGAGTATTTTTTGTTCACTGTTTCTACTTCCATAGCAGAGTTGTAAGTCGGACCGGGCCGGGTTTCGGGCCGGGTTCGGGCTTAAGTTTGTCAAAATGTTTCGGGCCGATTTCGGGCCTGCATACAATTTTTTATAACATTCAGAGCATGGGCGTGGGCAGGGGGAGGAAAGGGGCATTTGCCCTTCCCCCTGGAAAATGGGACTAGGAACCAAAATTTTCTACGAAACCTGAAGTCAGCAGCTTAAATCCGATTGATTTAATTCATGCAATTACAGTTTATTTGCCGGTATGACACTCACACTGCACAAGAGCCAGATTCACTGTTCTGATGTCATGTAGTAATGAACTTGCAGTTCACTCATGTCCGCTCCTTTGCCGGCAGATGCAGGTTGCGAAACTTTCGAGAGAATTGTTCTACTGTTCGTCTTTACTGCGTTGCAAAAACATGGCAACAAATCTTCAAAGGTTCGCTTCAAGTTCCGGTAATGGGCGTTTTCTTGCATGTGAATGTTGAACGCAGACATCTTGGCAGGTAATGCAGCGAGGCAAAGCCTCCGAGAGAAAGGACCGCCATTGCCCCCTGTAACTTCTGGTACCCTCGTCGAAACTTGTATAGCTTGGTTGTATAGTAAACAGAATACAAATAAAACAGCTATTATGCTAATATTTAGAAATATATTAATTGTTATACTGGTAACTTGCTTGCACTAGAGGTTTTGGGCTTGATTAAAGAAAAACTTAGCGTGCGTACTTTCATCCTTCCGGGCCTCAGTACCTACCAGGACCGAGTACAATGTACCTCTTGTACAAACCCCTCTTAGGCTCTGCAGTGGCTGCTGATAACGGCAAGTCACGCGTTTCACACTGTATGAAAAGAAGCATGAGTGAATCTGTAGCAATGCTTCCACAAGTTTGAAAAATCCATATGTTACTGTGAGTGTGGCCAATCACCAATGTGACTGAGTGAACCAAACGACGCTAATACAGGCTTCACTTAACGTGAAAAAACTATGTGGCTTATTAGAAATAGGTCTATGCAGGGAATTTTGGGGATAAGTCTTAATCGTTAAGGTTCCGTTCTGACGTCTGACTGAGTACTGAGAGCAGCCAGTGGCGTAACTAGAGGTTTGAGCCAGAGGGAAACATAGCTGAAGGGTTCCCACAAGCCAACACTCATAAAAATTGAGAAATGATATTGAATCTGGAGATCGTTCCAAAAAACGCAAAAAATGGCTACTGAAAACCAAAGGTACCAAAATACAAGCTAAGTGGGGCCCGGTTCTTACATTTAGTTTGCCAGGGTGTGGGGGCGGTTCTCACTCCTGCTCCCCACATCAATTACAGCACTGAGTGCAAAGCTATCTTTGCTGTTTCGAGTTTTCATAATTCATCTAGGCCTACTCAATTTTTGAAGACTGCGTGGGATTTTATTTTGAGAACTGTAAGTTGTCCTTAGTCGTATCTACTTGCCCGCTTTGTGTACAATGAGTGGTCACTCGTGCAAAAAATTAGCAAAGAAAAGCATGGTTTCATTGATCGCTTTGGTCGAGATCCCAGACTTTGCAGCGCTTGTTTCTGTGTGACGCTGATGAGTCTTGCAACGTAAAATCAGGTCATGATTGTGGTTCCCTAACATACCATAGCATTGCTTCCTTTGTTTAATTTTGTTTGGCGAGGCAATTAGTGGCAGGCTGAAGCCTAAATTTTGGTTCTTGTTGGGGCAGTTGAAGTGAACACTCTTGCCTAAGGAGCGTTACGACAATTTACTTAGTGGTCGTGGGTCGAACACCCAACCTTCCATGTATGTGAGAGAGACAATCTACCACTGAGCTACCGCTGCCCTATGCTTCATTCTTTGAAGACCATGGCAGTGCTTTTTTGAAAATAAGTACCTTGCTCTGAAAATCTGCAGATAGCCTCTTGTGAAAATTAGTATAGTAATGTTCCGGGACATTGCTGCCAGCGAAGCGTATTTTTTGTGATGGTTGCCATAACATGGGGCATTTTCTTTGTGGTGTAGAAAGGGTGCAGCGTTTTATAAACATCCATTAGCAATGTATTGTCAGCAACCTGAAAAAGATAAACAAAATGACGATGTTGCCCACCCCTGAAAAAATTTCTGCGGACGCCCATGATTCAGAGTAACGATTTTTTTCTTTCGTGACGTAGGCTACATTTGTTGTGTTCACCTGGGTGACATCTGTGAGTGAAGTGATTGTGACTTTCTTCAGTCAATTCTATTTGCAAACACAGCTGAAATATTTTGTTCTCTGATCGGATTAATCTCACACTCCTTTTGAGAAGGCGACAGCGGTGTGGAAATTAGCACGCATGACATTCCTTCGCAGAGATCAATCACTCCTGCGAGTCTTGGTTTGTTTCAGAAACGATGGCCTACAAACCGGCGTTTCATGCCTATAGCGCTATACTAGATAGTTTCTTTTATATCTACAGCGCCATCGTGGATAGTTTAGTGATAGCAGTTTTTTTTAAGGAAAATGTTAGGAACTCGATTTGGATCTGTAGGGACCCGATTTCTCTGATTCTAGGGACCCGATTTTATCTGATTTTAGGGACCCGATTTGAAATTCTAGGGACCCAAATCGGGTCCCTTAAAAGCCTTAAAAAAACCCTGGTGATAGTTTCATTTCTTCTTGAGAAACATTACATTCAGCAGCATTATCGTTGGCTAACAAGCTAAGTAGCTTATTGCAGTAGTTTCTTGTAATTATAGCTAATCAGTAATGCTAAAAAATGAAGAAATACGTCAGACGCAGCCCTTTTTCAGAAAAGGACTGAATGATTTTGAAGCTGGATGAATTACGCGTGACTGCATCTGCACAGTTCGCAACAAATTGAAAAGATCATAGTGACGTTGTGGATATTGAGTATCAAAAACTCATTTTTCACAGTGTAACCAGATGGCTATCACCAGAGGCTCAACCAGCTCTTCATTTCGGGGGGGGGCAATTTTATTCGATGACGTCGTCGTGCTTATTCAACCGTGGTACAACTTTTTCCCAAACGGTATCAGATAATGTTCTCTTCGCAACATTTCCGAATATGAAACTTTTTCGAGATGTAGACTGAACGATCAGGACAGAGTAAAAATTTTCCTTGCAAAGTTAGAGCTTGGTTATGAAACCTCAGCAATTGTTAAGCATTGAACATAAAATGCAAAAATTCTTAAATAGTAGCCTACAGGAACCCCAGGCAAACGTAAAGCTTACACAATGTGCGGTTACCTTCGTCGGTTCAACTCCACTTTCTTTCTCAGCCCATAATTCATTTGAGTTACAACATTGGAAGATTCATCTGTCAGAAGATCTTCTGCCTGACTTATAGCACTTCTGTGATAACCCGTCTTTCATGATCTTCGCATGTTTTCTTTATGTCTTTATGTCTTTGCACTTGTTTGATAGTTTAATTACCAATATTCCTGGACGTATGTGCTTCCCTTTCTCTATGTATTGATCCGATGAAGAGGTTACGCAGTATTTGCAGAACGCCCCCAGACTTTTATGTCCGCGCCTCCAACTTAGGCACGGACTGTATTCCTCTAGGTAGCCCCATCAATCCGGTTTGTGTATGATGAGCGTTCACTGTGAAAAAATTGCCAAAGGCAAGCAAGGTTTTATTGATTGCTTTGGACGAGATCCCAGATGTTTGCATCTATTGTTCCTAAGTGATGCTGACAAGTCTTGCTAGCTGATCCCGGAATCAATGGGAGAGCAACTGAGCAATTTCCCCCCGAAATTTTTAAAAACATGTTCAGTTGTTAGTTCAGTTGAATATGCTTGCTAAGTAAAATAAAGTCCTAATTTGTGGTTTCGTTGAAAACCATGGGCAATCCAAAGCTTCTTTCTTTACAGATCATCTATCATATCAATGCTTACTTGAAAAGAAATGCCCTACGTTGAAAATCTGCAGATAGCCTAATGTGTAAATTGTCATAATAGTCTACTAATACACCTGGCTATTGCTGCCAATGAAGCGTTTTTTGTTTTGTGATTGTTACCGTAACATGGGGCATTTTCTTTGCAGTGTAGAAAGAAAGGATAAAGCGTTTTGTGAACATCAGTTTGCAGTGTTTCCTCTAAGGTGCACAAATAGATCAGGACCACCAGAACTGTTGCGCAGTGAAATCTCATTCTTGCACACGTGCAACATTTCAAAGCATTGGAAAAACACGCAAACAAGAAGCTATTTGAATGAAATGTGTATTTTGTTCGTATTTTGACAAGATTGTACATTTATTATATAATTCACAAAATTTGTAATTCATTGAAAACTCCACTCACTCAGTCCTAAAATAATCATGCTCAGTGAAACAAATATTTGCTCAGTGTAAAATCATCTTAGAGGGAACACTGATCGTCAGCAATTTGAAAAATGATAAACAAAATGTCGACGTTGCCCCACCCTGAAAAAATTTCTGTAGACGTCCATGAATGGTCGTGCTTTCGAGCTTTCGTTTTTTCGTTGCTTTGTGTTCACTCGAAACAAATTGTTTCTTTCCGTTGCCTAAATTTCGGTTGCAAAATAAACAGAATCAACCTGCTACTTGTTATTATTTCATCAAAATGACCTGCAATTATAAATGTTATACACAAATTACTATGGGTGTTGCAAACGATTCAAATGACAATTTAAAGCTGTAAGATTACCCATTTGAAGAGCACTGATGTAAACCGCATCCAAGTGACTATGCTCACTTGCTGCAACATTCATTCATTCATTCATTCATTCATTCATTCATTCATTCATGCAACATACAAGTCAAACAGCACTACTGCACTATGCTGGCTACTGCCGCCGGTAATTGCGCTGTGCATCAAAAAAGTGCGTACGTTACAGTGAGCAGGACCCAGGTTTGCGCAGAATTCGATGTTGTATGGTTCTTCATTGCTGTGAAGTGATGGTTTTAATGCGTCGCGCATTTTTTTACTTATGACATCTGAGTGTAGGCACAGATGTCCACACAAGGAGTAAGCCCACTTACGGTATATGCAACACATGTTTGTTGTTTGTGATTTTTTGATTTAGAGTTAGACTAGTCCTAGAAATTGCTATGGACTGCAGTAGGCGCAACGGATTAAACCATCCTTTCAGAGTACTTTTGACCTTTAGTCAAACACAGCTGGTTGAAATGGTCACGTGACAAGTACAATACGTAAAGAAACATGGGTTTAGATTAAGCCTACAGTTCACACAATGCAAGGAAGAATCTGCTAACAACTTGCCAGAACTGAAAGCATAACATTACTTGTCTGTCAGACTGACCCATTTACTGATGTCACAGTCAACTGAGACAGTCAAGCTGTCCAAACTTGTCATGTGACCAGTTCAGCCAATCATGTCTGACTGGTGGCAAAATAGCTCCAGGACTGTATATTTTGCCTCACAAGGCAAAACAGGAGTGTATATTTTGCCTCGTAAAATAATTAACTTTTGAAATTATTTTCTTGGTTTATGTGGCCTGAAGCAAAATATGTACTGTAATGTCTTTCAGCTGCAGTTTGAAAATATTTGGATGAAGGCAGAATAGCTCTAGGAGTGTTTATTTTGGCTCATTTGGCAAAATAGATACTGCTTGAGCAATACAAAAATATCGGCATCGGATATTGGCAATGAAAATTGAAAAACATTGGTATCGGTCCAAAAAACCTAATCGGTCGAGCTCTACTTGTTCACCAAAAATGCTTTGTCTTCGTGATGATGACGCTTTCAAATGGGCAACACCAGTGCCAAGTACAAGTTGTGGCAATCATTTGGAGTTTTTATTGTGACGCAACCAACCGATTTTAAGCAGAGAATTGCGTAAAATAACAAACAGCTGGATGATTTGGTGAAGCTTAAATGATTTGCTTCTGTGCTTAATGAGCATGTTGGGTTTAAAAGAGTACATTGGCAGAATAATACATTTTTATTCCACGACACATGTGATTTTTCCAGGTGGTTCAGTTACGCTAGGAAGTCATAGAGCTAATGTCTGGTCCATTGATAGTGTGAATGCAAGACTAAAAATTGATACATAGCTTTACATGTCGATTTTAACTACCTTAAAAAAAGCAGTTTTTAGCAGATTTCACTATTTTTAGCAGATTTTAGCTGAAAATGTGTGACATGTTTTTTAGCAGGATCAAGCACTTTTTCGTGACACCATTTAGCAAGTTTAGGTGACAACCATTTGGCAACACTGACACAGCCTTCCATCCATCATCCATGGGATACTGCAAGTCAAAACCGCTTCAAAGCTACACATATAGTGTAGAACAGTGCAATACTGCAAGAAAAATCACTGCATAAATTTACATCGCACTTGTTCATTACCATCGCATTTCTTTATTATGACATATTTCACATGCTGTTTAGTTATGGAATTTGTCTAGATTGCTGTGCTTGTATGATGAGATGACTGGCAAAAATGTTGATTATCATTTGTTAATAAATGTTAAAGACACTGAGAGTGACACAGCATATGAAGATATTGAATTACAAGGTACACTTGAAGAACAGTCCAGTCATAGTATACAATATTTGGATTCTGATGCGAACATCTTTTCACGTAGTTCTTCTGCACCACATGTTGCATTTTCAAAATGCAAACATGTTAGAGGCTATATCTATGGATTTCTATCATGTTTGTTCTTTGCTACTGGTTCAGCATTTGTCAAGTTGTTGGATGGGCAACTTAATCCAATGGAAGTGGTTATGTTTCGTTCTTCTATTCAGCTCATTTTTTGCACAGCATTTGTTTTGTGCAAAAGGTTAGTGTTTGTACAAAGATGCAATTTGTATTATTGGCTTATTATTAGACTTGTTCTATGTGTTTGTTAAGGTAGTTGGTTGTACTGACATCATTATAAATGCATTTTATTTATGGTTTATATTTTGACGCTTTGTTAGATTAAATGTTGAAAGTGTTTGTCGAAAGTATTCAGTTTTAAAATTATAACTTATTCTTTTCACCTAATTAATACTAATAGTGACCTACGATACGATATAGTCATTTTATAAATGGCATACTAATCTAATGCCAATGAACCTTTTTTGTTTCTTTCCATTTTGATTTAATAGTTGACACTTTCTTTACCAGTGTATGTATCTGTAATCAATGGAAATTCTGTAGCAGATGCAGGTGGTCTATCTCTATGCATACATGTGGATTTCACTTTAGTTAAACACGAGCTGTATGTAATCTTTTTCTTTTTACAAGTTTTTACATCTGTCAACAAACACCATGATGTGAAATATAAGATTTAACAAATGAAACACTTGCTTTATGAAGCTTGCATAAATGTGATTTCTTGAGTTTAATGTTTTCAACATTTACAGAAAGTTTTAAATCAATAAATGTTTTCAACATTTGAAGTTTCAATTTTAGTGGCTGAGAATGCTGCATCTAACTCAGCAAGATGTACCTATATTGCATGATTTGTTGATTTAAATTGTGGCGAACTATTACTATGTTGATCATTATTTAACATTGTTTTATATTTCCAACCAAACATTGACCTTTCAATTAATGTCTAGTAGCATCTTGTTTAAACATTGCAGTATTACCATTGTTATGGGTCTTAAAAAATGGTATGTTATAATCAGGGCTGTGGAGCTCAGCAGTTTGCAAGGAGCCAGAGTTCATATTAAAATTTAGAGCCTGAGCTGGAGCTGTGGCTATTAAACACCTGGGCTACCAGGTGGATTTACTTGTAAATCCTGTAGTTTCACACTGCTTTGCAACTTTCTAACTCACCAGACGATTGTGCGAGAGAGCTGTTCAAACCTTCAAAAGACTTAGCAAGTCTTGTTTGCAATAAAAGAAAAATTTTAAGTTTGTTTTTTTGTGGGTGGTATCATAAGTGGGGAGGTTTATTACTTTTTGGCTGGGGTATCAGACCCTGGGCCCCAATCGCAAGAGGGAAGTATTTTTCTCAAGTTTTTAGTGGAAACTAGGCTAAAATTAAGTCTTTTGAGCCTTTGATTGGCTTTCTAAAGTTTCTGTTACAAAAGTTAGGGCCAAAAAAAACAAAGTTCAAGTGAAAAATCTTATTGGATAATTTTTTACTTATGGAATTTTTCATTCATGGGATATCGTATATATCAATAATTTTACCCTGCTCTGCAGCTGTGGTTGTAATGGCTTGCAGTAATGGTATTTTCCTTTTTCTTCAAGGTATTCTGCACTAATCAGTATATTATCACTTTTGTTTAACTTTTATTTTAGTAGCAAAAACAACTGGTTTTTAACTGGAATATATATGTAAGATTATGTTATTGTCATAAAGCACAGTTTGCACATAATAATGTCTCATCTTGGATGTAGCAGATAAAGTATGTGTATGTATGCAAGTCCACTTTCATGAATGCAATTGTTTTGGTGTCTGCAGAATTTCAATATGGAAAGAGTTGTCCTCAACTTCAAAAGTTCTTGTTTTAATTCGAGGAGTTTTTGGTGGAGGAACACTTATCTTATATTTTTATGCATTTCAAAATATGTCAATTGGTGATGCTTCAAGCATAATATTTAGTTCTCCTGTTTATGTTTCTCTTTTGGCATGGCTGTGCCTTGGGGAACCATTTGGATGTGTTGAAGCTGTGGTTCTTCTCCTGACTTTGTCTGGTGTTCTTCTAGTTTCCAGGCCATCATTCCTTTTTAGTCCAGCAGGACCAGCACTGAGTTTTCAAAACAGTACAAACAGTACTATAAGTTTAGAAAGTTGGACTACAAACTCTGTTTCTTATGAACATTCTGGTTTTGCTGATGCAGTGACACAACCTGAGGCTAAGGAATTAGCAAAGGATTCAAAGTTTGGTGCTTTAACAGCATTTCTTGGTTCATTGTTGGTTTCTGTGTCATTTTTGTGTTTGAGGAGAATTCCACATGTACACTGTGTTCTGCCAGTATTTTATGCATCTGGTTTTGGTGTCATTCTTCCAATGATAGTGATTTTGGGAACTCACTCATACGCTATGCCCACCGACATGCAGTCATGGCTGTATGCCGTTGTAGTTGGAATTTGTGGATTAACTGGGCAAATATTCCTCACAAAAGCATTTCAGGTATGGTGGACATGTAAAAGTTTTTTGAAAATTTTGAAAATCAGTATATTGCTTATGATTCATAGATACCTAACAAAATTTGTTGCTTGGTTCTGCAATTTTTTAATTAGTTAGTCAATGACTGAAAAATTGCTGAAAATAAAATCAGCTGAATACAATTGTGTTTTCATTTACTGTATTTTTCAGACCATGAGGCACACTTAAAATCCTTTAATTTCTCAAAAATTGAAAGTGCGCCTTATAATGCGGTGTGCCTAATGTATGAATCTGGTCTTGCTTTCTTATATAGAACCAATGGTTTGTGGTAAATGGTGCTATTTATTTAATTGCTAGTTATGATGTTTTTGTTAACGGCCATCTTGTTATGCAATAAACCAACAACAATTGCAATAAGCAGCATATGTTTTTCCCAGTGTAACTAGCATATATTGTATTACTCCACGAGGCTCCTGACTTCATTGGTCCACACTGAATCAAACATGCGCAAAACTTTTGTTTTATTCTATTTGGGTCTAGCGGATTGGGCATGTGTGACAGATTAAACTCCCTCATATGTAATGGCTAGGGCCATTTAAAGTCATCAATGTCATTTTTTGTCTGTGGTTCAGGAAGCTATGAAACAAATTTTAAAATAACAATTGCACCCCTACGAAGTCTATAACAAAAGTTATAAAGTCAGAAAAAGTCACATTTTCCATGTTAGGTCATAAAGCCATATTTTGCCTGTTTTCAACCTACTTCAACAAGTAAACCATTAAAACAATCTCAAAATATCAGGTGAAACTACTATATCGCTAGGTCAAAGCTGCATCCTGCAAATTGAACCTACTTGGGCACCTTGCAAATGTTGGCAAAGATGTANGTGAACCAAGATATTTGGAAGAAATGTAATGCACTGCCTAAAAAAGCATGTTCTTTCTGCCCAAAAATAATTAAAGCAATATCCATGCATGCTTTCAATTTGCTTCCAAATATATGTTTTGATCATGTTTTGAGCTGTTTATTTTAGTGGGCTTCAACAAACCATAGGCTACCATCTCTAATGCCTATTTTTGCTGGTAATGCTTGTTTGTACAGTAGATTTATGTTCTACCTCAGACACTTTTGTTTGGTCATATTTTCTGAAAAGTAATGTCATATCATCAAGATCTTTAGGTCATAAAAATGACCCTAGTAATGTCATTAAATTCCCAGTGGCGACTCCAGTACACGGGTGACTTTGGCATTCGGGATTTATTGTGACAGAGTTGGCTACAGTTTGACTTAAAATCTAAGTTTTGCTTAATTTAATGTGCCTTATAATCTGGTGCACCTTATGTATCACATGAGAACAGCTAGCAGTCAATTTTTGGTATTGCGTCTTATAGTCCAGTGCACCTTATGGATTTCCACTGACAATTGGTTGAAACTTGTAGTACAATAGCTCTCAGTATTGTTTCTGTTTAGTAACTGAGTCATATGAAAAGATAATAAACTTGAACTTTATTCAAAATTGAAGATGTACCTGAACTACATATGTATGCAACTTTAAACACGATCCCAATGTCCCAGCAATGCTCATGGAGACTCTGTTGTTTGTGAGTTATGTGATTCTTACTATGTGGAAGCAATTAGTCTAGTTTTTGTTATTTTTGACACTTTGAGAGCCGGCGTACGATATATTCGTACTTCGATTTCGACCTAAAAAACAGCAGTTTTCAGTTGCCTTACCAACACCCTAGCTCCTCCACCGATTGCGCTAGAGAGCTGTTCGAAGGCTCAAACGGATCGGCCAGTCTAGTAGATTGCACTCGAAAAAAACTTTTTTCGTTGGGGGGTGCCGATTTTTTGTGATTTTTTTTTTCATGTTCATTGTGTGAAATTTTCCATTTGAATTTAATACATGAGCAGCTCATCTAAAACTAAGATACAACTTCCAAGGCTGTATGCATTATATATACATAAATAGATACATGGTTACTTCTCATGAAAAGTTCTAAAGGAAAGAAGTTTTGTTTCAATTCTGATTGTAACTGTTTAGTTGTATTTTATTTAATGGAAGCAATATTTCGTATCTTGAGCTCATAACTTCATGGACAGAAGTTGAACACTACCTTGCAATCCTAACCAATGTTAGCCATTGAAAGCTCTGGGTTTGCTGCAAACTTTCAAGGAATCTGCCAACTGGGCTCTGTTGTCATCTTTTTGCAATGAGTCAAATTTGCACATATCTATATTCAAGTAACTAGTCTCTACAAATTGAAGGGCTTGAATCCATCAGCAGTTTTTTAATTGGAAATTGATTTCATGTAATACTACACATCTCCAGTCCTACAGTCTTATTCCAATAGAATACTTGTTCGCTAGTTTTGTTCTATAAGGAATGCTTGGATTATACATGTTTCTTAGTGTCATAATATTTTTTACAGACTGAGAATGCCGGGCCTGTTTCAATTGTGCGGCAGATGGATATTGTTCTTGCATATCTGTACCAAGTCTTACTTTTCCATGACACTCCATACTTTCTCAGTGCCATTGGAGCTGCACTAATTATGTCTGGAACATTGATTCTTGCCATAAAAAAGTACTTGGAAAAAAGGACTGCACCACAATGAAGACAATTTCCAAGCATCAATTTTCATCACAAAAGCCAGCAACATTTTTCTTTTTGTCATCAGATGTCTAATAACTGTCGTGTTAATATTTTCATTTGTTATTAAAATTCAAAACAAGTTCTGTGCAACAGTGTATGATACTTGTATATATCTACAGTTTTTAGGTTTGCTTTCGATATGATTTGAAATACTGTCTTGGCATTTTTGCTTTGTGAGAGTTTGTTGTCTGTTTTATTACGGATAATAATCATATTCTTTGACACAAGAGTGCACATTCATTTGGTTTTGTGTGACAATACTATGAAACAGAGATACCATAATTTTTCAATATGGGCTACTGTTATCAGTATGTAGTGTCCTACAAATGAGATGTTGATACAATTAACACATTCGCTACCGGGTATGAATATTTCATACTTTGAAAATGCTATTTTCATGCCACTTTGCACCTCCATAGCATGCCAGTCAATTGTGCTAGAGAACTGTTCAGCCCTGCAAAAGACTTGGCAAGTCTTCGAGACTGCAATGAAAAATTTTTTTAAGTTTTGGGTTTCAAGTTCTTTGTGAGTGATATCATAAGTAAGGTAGGTTTTTGGCCATTTTGGCTAATATTACCTGGCCTAGGGCCCAGCCTCTAGACGGAAGTATTTTGCTCAAGTTTTCATTGGAAAGCAGGCTAGAATCTGAGTCTTTTGAGCCTTTGATCGACTTTCTAACATTTCTTGTTCTAAAGTTATGGCCTAAAAACAATGAATTAATTAATTTTTTAAAATTATGGCATTAATTAATTATTTTGTTGTCTTTAGGCCATAACTATCAAAAGACTTGGATTTTAACCTAGTTTCCAAAAAAACTTGAGCAAAATACTACCATCTAGTGGTTTGGGCTCAGGGCCAGATGAAGTGGGCCAAAAAGGGCTAAAAGTGCTCTACCTATGATGTCACACAAAAAAACAAAACTCGAAGACTTGCCAAAGACAGCTTTGAACAGCTCTCTAGCGTAATTGGTGGATGAGTTATGCCGTCACTAAGACATGTGTAAACTGCTGTGTTAAGCTGAAATCCTGACTGCGAAGGTGTTAATATTTCTGTGATTTGTTTTTTTGCTGTTTTCTGATGCTTGCATGTAGCATATGTTGCAAATAATTTAGTATGATAATTGTATATGCATTTTTAAAAATCATATGGTGATTTTTTAAATTTGCTAGTAGCTCAGTAACTGGTTTGTTTTGTATAGTCTGTAGTTTTAAACATTACAAGTTTTACCCCTTTATTGACCGCGATTGGCCGGCCCTTTTTTGGCCATAAATCGCTAGCCGCTAAAGCTAGAGAGCTGTTCAAACCCTCTACCGATTCAGCAAGTCTTCTAGTTGACATAAAAAAAAAACTTTTTTCGTTTTCGGTGGGGGTTTTCTGGAGGTGATCTCACAATGAGGGCATGTTTTGGAAATTTTGGTCACCTTTGGCCGGCCCTGGGCCCCAACCCATTGACCCATTCTGTTGGCTCAAAGTTTTGTTGAAAACTAGGTCAAAATCCGTGTCTATAGAGCCCTTGATT
>JGI24022J15233_10004024_pt1 | contig 14958 bp, 9 predicted proteins | sample Ectturendosymbi2_FD_15233 | JGI IMG/M metagenome (IMG submission 15233)
ATAAAAGAAATATCAATTAAATATGTGTGTCATTTACATGCAGAAATAGCCGAGGATAGAAGTCTTTGATAGGGAGGTCAAGCAAACTTAGCTTTTGTGAACACCGTCCTTGCTACGTCTATGATCGAACTCACGTAGGAACTTCGGATGTAGCTAAATGCGGCATTGTTTAGCCTAACAACTAAACATTTCCGTTATACAAGATAGCAGGACTTTTTTATATTTTTTGCCAAATGAATAAGGCGAAGATGATTTCAATTTTTCAGGAATGTTAGACCAAATTTTCGGACCATTATACTTTAGAGAAAGCTGACCCAGAGATGTTTTCATTCTGGGTAAACAATATTTTTGCAGAGAAGCAAGTCTTGTTTGATTGTTGTGGATTGGTGCAATCTCGGCAAAGTGGTTATCAAAGTGATTAGATAATCCACCATTATAAAAGGAGTACATGAATTTGTCAACTGACAATTGAAATAAATCAGGTATTTCTAAAATTTTGTGCTTGTAATAGAGTATAGTTGTTTTAGTTATGTTATATTCAAGTGTTCTCACAGCTTTATTTTGCAATCTAATCAAAGGGAGTAAAGTCGTCTTGTTGCCCCTTCCCCAGTTACGTATTGAGTAAGTTAAATAGGAATGGAAAAGGGCGAGTGTACCACTGTTATTTAATAGTTAACTTTTTACCGCACAACTGTTTAAGATGGAACAATCTGCACGTTTTTCTGTTCAACTGCATTTTTTAATCTTGATTCTTGAATATTTAATGTAGCCAATAGTTGAATGATGATCAGTTTCACAACCTTTCAAGGACGCCGGAAAATACTCAGGGACAGGAAAGTGTTTTTCAAGAATCAAGGACGTAATCAGTTTTGATGGCAAATTCAAGAACAGTCCTTGGCGCTCAAGGACGTCTGGCAACCTTACCCGAACGCCATCTAACCTCGCTACGCCCCTGAGGAAAGGAAGCTAAATTATGCATGCTGTCATTGCAGATGACAGAGGGTACATCTACATCAACCTGCGTTCATGTAAGGAAGTGCTCCAGTATGTAAACACATGTTACCCAGAAACTTCATACTGCCTTGGCGTTGGTTAAGCTGGACATAAAAATGAGCATGGTGGTGCTAAAAACTGGTATAACGTATGCAATACGAGAATAACTTTCGTTAGGCTAAAAACTGTTCTCCCGCGCAATATTTTCAAGTCGTATAGGTATTAAAACAGAAAATGGCCTCGAGTGGCAATTTGGCGTGTTTTTTCAGAACTCACCGACAGTTAGATTTTGTGTGCTACCAACTACCCTTTTTGCTTATTCCCATATTCTCTTTCATCTGTGCCTGGTAGAGCCCTGCGCGGGTTGAAATTTTTTGTCCGCACCCGCAGGAATTTGAGAAATCTTGCCCGCTCCCGCCCCGGACTATTTCCGACTCAAACCTGTCACTGTGTGTCTGAAAAATACTATAAACTCATGCAATGTATTTCATCGCTAGTGGCAATTTATTCAGTGGTTCATTTTAAAGCCAGCCGAAGGTCTTCAAAAACAGTGTAAAGCAAAAATGCGACACCTAGTCAAATTCCAGCGCTGTTTTCTCGGAGCATTGTTAAACATGAGTATGTCGTTCACTGAGGAGCTGTGTAAATTTGCTCTTCACGACATTATCATTGATACGAAACACCCGTTCATTAGCAGCGATGGTTGTCATCACGCAGAACGTATTTCTTTCAGGATCACTGAGACCCGAAAACTCCAACCTGCGGTCTCACCGCCACTGGAGAATATCTCTACATCAGTTATGTCCGACCCGTGGTCAGCATGCGGCCCAGTGAGCTTTTGCTTATTGTGTATGTACAATACAATAACAGCCTGACTCTACTTTTATCATCTGAAATTCGACATCTTCGGTGCAATGGTCTTTAGTGCCTGGTTATCATGTACATGTACTGGTAGATTTCAACATGTCCAATAATGAAAAATTAATGTCTAGTTTTCTGATTTCTACTCGTGTCTTCCTCTGCACTGAATTTAAACCTAGTTACCCTTATTCTTCCATTAGCACTAAATTTGCCTACATGGCAGTTTGGAGGTGATTTACCAGTGCCATACAGTCGTTACAGTTGCTGTTAATATTCAAGTGCTCTCAGTAGCATTAAAACTAAATTTCAGTTTGATAAAACGAAAGTAAATCATTCAATGTGCGGTACTCACGGAGATAGTGACATGAGTTTTGGCCCAGTAGGACATTTCGGTTGGCATAGCTGCTCTGCACCTTTATACCACAAGCTATTTTTGCCCATGTCACTTTCACATGCATTGAGTCAACATTCAGTAACCCGCACTACAAATTTCTTATCCCGCACGCAAGACTCTGCGGATTCCCACAACTCGAGTGGGTTAACCCGCCCAGCGCAGAACTCTGGTGCCTGGTGACTCCAGGAATAAACTAACCGCAAACCAACTACGTTCGTGCTTTCGTGGCCGAAATTGATGAGCCGAAGTACTCGACGCCACGCAGCTTCGACCTTGCAACTGAGGAACTAAGCAGCACAAAACCTCGGGCTGCAACGCATGTAACAGTCAAAGTAAGAAGTCTGTGTCGGAATACGGTTAAAATCACTGAAACCGGCTGTGGGTCAATACACGCAAAGGTTAAAGACGCAGATCACGTCCTCCTGGGACATAAGCGCAACCAAGAATTTTATTCGGAAGGGGCCAGTCAGTGATGTCGTCCGTCACTGGCGTCTTTCTAGCAGTTAAAAATTGATACAAAACACCAGTAAAAATCTTAGCAAGTTTATTTCGGGTGGAGCTCTTCGGCCGCATTCTGGCTGCGCCACTGCCACCACTCTTGCTTTCGTAACTGCTTTATTTAGACAAATTCTTTTCCAGGTCCCTAAACAAAGTGGATCTGCTGATTCCGCGATCTGACTAGTAACTTGCGTTAAAAAATCACAGTACGTCCCGCAAATCCACAATGGCAATATTAATTTCTAGTTTTGCGTTGGGAAAATCTACAGTAGATGGAGCACGAGAACAGCAACAAACATACACCAGCTTTTGTCAATTCTATCAACTGGAAGCAAAGCTTGATTAGCTACGTCTTTGTGGGCTTCATGAAGAATGAACACTGCACACAGAGATTTGCGGAACTTGAGGTTTGCTTTCGGCGCTGAAGCGTTTGGTTTCTACGGAGAAGTCGCAGGTTTCAATAGAGAGTTACAACTGTGCGCGAAAAAGTTGTGATTTCGTAGCAGTAACGGGGCTCACGTATGTCGTGCTGGGTGCGTTTGTTTACGTAAAGCAGGAGTTGTTGTTTTCCTTCAAGTAGTGGGTGAGACTTCGAGTGACCTTATCGTCCTAGAGCTAATGCAGATTGCAGAGAGCAGCACGATTCGACTGTTCAGTGCTTTCCTCATAAGCTTTCTGTTCTATTCTCAAGCATCGAAAAGCGCGTGGCGCTAATTGCTTAAGAAAACGCTCAAAAATTGGTAAAAAAAAGCTTGTAGTAAACAAAAAAGAAATGCGGCGATATGCCAACGCAGTAAAAACCAACGCTGCTCAACAAAGCCCCATACGCTTTCACACACCCACCTGTTTTTACCATAAAGACGTTATCTAGCCTCGAGCACAAAAAACATTTCGGCAATAGCAGACAAGTTCGGGCAGCTAATTGAGGCAGTCGTAGCAGCATACTGTCACAGAGAATGGTCACTAAACGTAAGTTTTCGCCAGTGAGGTTATGGTAGTCGTTGAGTTGCGCGGTCGAAACAGCAAACTGCCATAGAAATGAATAAAAAGCATCGTCGTGTTTCGCGAGCAGCCAAAAAATGTTCTTCTTCACGTGGTTGGCTGCTTCTATTTCTCAGGTGAGTCTTCCGCTGGATCAGGTATTTCATCCTGTTTCGATTCGCCTTTGCCGGGCGACTGGTTAGAATTTTCTTTGTTACCAGAAACGTGCAACTCGTCAAGCTTTATGCTTAATGTGCCTTCCTCGGCATCATCTCGCTTCTCGGGTGCCTGTTTTTCTTGTGAGGCTGCGTCGCTTTCGTCTTTGTTGCTTTCATCTGAAGAGGAATGAGGAAAAGTGAAACAAGGGAGTGACATTTGATTGGCCACTTATTGCTGGGTGGGTACCCCTTTGCATTCTTTGATTGCAGTCGCGCTTGCCGTTTACTGTGTTAAACACCAGCTACAGTTCCAGCAAAAACAATAGACACATTTCCAAGACCCAGGGTTTATTTTATTTGAGTTTGCCTCCTGGGTTTCGAGCGCGTCTGCGTTCATCAGGCATCAAACTTTAACGACAAAGGCATTTAATAGTAGAAAGCCAGCATTTTCATCACTCCGGTATTGATGAGAATAGTTTTCTCAGAAGTTACCGCAAATTTTAACTTCCCTACAAATGAAATTGAAAGCAAAACACTTCAGAAAACGTTGTGTACCTACAATGTCAAGAAAAAATACCGTTTTACAACAGATTGCATGTCTGGTTGCAAGCACAACTAACCGGATTCTGGGTTCGTTTGAAGTTGCTTCAGCATTTCTTGACACTCAGTAAATTTCTCCTTGAATTTATTAGCATCTGAAACAAGTCTGTTTGCTGACAGTACTACTTGCCAAACACACATCAATAACGTATCAAAAGCCCATTGCGAACAGTCTGCATCACATACATATATCTCTGAATAGTTATCACATGCGCTTCTGTCGATATAATAAACTCTAGAAATACTTACACCACAAACCGTGGAAACCATAGCAGCAGCTTGCTACCCAAACCAGCAAAAAAACGAGGATGTAGTGAGCATTTTGTAGGNGAGTATTACACACAGCTTAGCGCAGATATCACTCCGCTTTTCAAAAAATGTGATGCCCCTTCAATATACTTCCACAGATAAACACCTGATTACAAATGAAAAGACGTGCTTGCGTCAAGCAAGACATCAGAACCGCTACAGTTGGTCATTAACAAAAATATGAGTTTACTATAGGATACTTCTGTGTGTCAGTATGAGCACTACCAACTACCGTCCTATTCTCCTCCTGCAAGCGGTTACATACCAAGATTTGTCTCCTGCTGTTCGAGTTTAATCGCTTTTACCATCAGACAAACGTCTTTATTGCCGCTTCAAGTTAATTGCAGAATACACAGTTTATATCAGTGGATCTTAACCTGTGGGGAATTACCCGCTAATGAGGGATGGTAGAAGTTGCAGGTGGGTATTTAGTCATCATCTGAAGATTACGGAGAGTCACCTATTCCAACTTTGTCTTAGAATTCTGCTGCAAACTTTGGTATTGTGACATGACAAAACACAGACTTCTGGAAATTATCAACAAAATCTGTCGAAGCATGTTCAAGCATCAAATTAAGTATTCAAAGCTTGTCTGCAAAACCCAGTAAGCTGCTATGACCTTAGCGTATGCAGACACAAACGAGTTTCATTGTTAGGTCATACATTTTCAGTGTAAGCACATTGCGCAACAGGTATTCAACAAGGCCGAGAGCGTCAGAACTAGTGCAAATGGTTCAATTTAATTTAGGTTGTGGGAAATGAAGATCCTGTCTCAACCAGAAGCGGGTAATAAGGGAACATAGGCGTAGCCAGGGGGGCCAAAAGGGCCGTGCCCCTCCCCAAATTCTTGGAAAACATAGTCATTTTGTGCTATGAGTGGTGTTTTTCCAAACAAAATAGTGTTATTCGCCTAATATCAAACATTTCGGCCTCCCTTCAAATTTTTGGGCTGATTACGCCACTGTAAGGGAACAAGGTTAAGAACCACTGGTTTAAATGCAGTGACCGTCAATAAAATCATCGATGGTAACTAAAAAATTCAGTCTGCAGAGTTGTGGAAACTCACTGCCTCTATGAACAAACATTTTCAATAAACTCGACTCAAATGCAACGAAACCAACCACATATTAAACACATTACAAGATGTCTAAAACAGTCACGTACTTTCCGCGTTAAGAAAGCGGATTGCCAATAATTCTTCCCGAGCTTCTTCTTCGGTGAAATCTGCAAACGTTGTCCAGACCCACGCTCTGTCACTTCCACAATTCGGCACCAACTCCATGTGTTGTTCGACTGTAAGACATGAACTACACGCTTGAGCCCTACAACTGCCCGCGCTTCGAAATAAATAGGCATGCACTGTAACGGGTAATTTTAAAAAAAAAGTTTTACAACACACTTTTTGTTTCACAATGACAGCACCGGGTGCACTTTTTCACCTGCTGTTGATGAACTACTTTGGATCTAACAACCAACCACCAGGGCTTATTCCTGGTCCCGGTAGGTACTGGGCCCCGGAAGAATGAAAGTACGCACACTATGCAACCGCACGATTCCATCGTTGTTTGGTATCTTTCATGTTATGCCAGGTTAAGATGTTGTCATGGGATGCAATGCTAGCACATGGAAGACCACTACATTGAAATGATCAGTAAGAATTCAAGTTCAAAAAGCTAGGCCTGGACCGATTTCATCCTACTTCCAATTACATTTACCCGTGAAGGGAAGTGTAAGGAAAAAGTTCAAATCCCTGACTTCTTTACGTATCTAACATTACGGGCAAAACATGATGCTGCAAGAACAGTCACCGCACCGTTAATTTGTTAATTTTTCCAATCTACAATATATCATTCCAGCAATCTATTTTTCAGTATTACACATGCTTGCTTTGCTTGGTGCTAGAAGCATCCAGAAAATTTGCTTTACTAGATTTCAGCAAATTCGTTTTACTTGACTGGATACATTAACCATCCTGCGCTCTGTTTCCAAGACACAAACACTACAGAACGTAACTTCATCATCCAATTAAAGACTAAAGTTTGCTGCAAAGTAAATTAGAAGCCCAACAGTTGCCTATTCACTATCGCGAGGTTTCATCAGAAGTGGCGCCAGCAAATTTGCGAAATCGCGTGAGAAGATTTAGCCACGTGGAAAACACTAAGATCAACGTTTCAAACAATCTGGTCTAGGAAGGATAGGCAATGTTCTGCCAAGCTGCCTTCTCAAACTGCATATTGTAATAAATGCAGCACCGTTACATTGTTAGGAATAACAAGTAAAGCAGGTACACTGACAACAATGATAGAAAAACAAGTGACATTTTAACTACTGAATTCGCACTGAACCTACCATAATGATTGGCGCAAGTCTTGAAAGTTTTGTCTCTTCTCATAAGCAAGCGTATTTTGGAGTTCTTTCTGTGTTTCAGCAACTTTACATCACCAGTTCCACGTTCTTTCCACTCGGGTGGGTCAGCTTCTTTAGCCCAACGAAACAGTTTTGCCCTCCTATAAGAAGCATAAAAATATGAATGTTGTGCATAAGCTCTGGCATTACTTCTGGTTGTACATAACATGAATTGAAGAAACATATAAGATATAAAGTGTTTTTACAAATAAACATGAAAACACTTTTTTACACCAAAATAATGCTTCATCAGTTTTTTCTTGAAGTCTTACATGCTGCTGTGATGTGCAAAATGAGCTTATAAAATAAGCAACCTTACATTTTGAAAAGAACATCCTCATCTTCTTCCATTGTTGGTATTTTCTGCTCTGGCAGAGAAATAACGGGTTCAAATTGAGGATCATGTACTTCGTGAGCATCATCCTAAAATCACAGTAAAAATTTTTATTGATACTGATACATATCACTAATCACACAAATAAAGCACTTTAAGCACAACCCACAGCAACACTTACACATACCATACTGCACATTTACCTCATTTATAAGTGTCTACCTTAATCATCACTCACTTGGCATATCGCAAGTGAGGACCTGCCAAAAAGATTTGATTGTGCTACAGAAATCGCTTATTACTGCTGGATAATGGATACTCACAAAAATCAAAACATGCCAAACCCACAGCTCCAGATGTCTGGAAAAATTGATATTCTCCCATGGGCTATGAAAGTTAAAACCACATCATCTGTCCCTGCAAACGTCACAACTTGCATCTGCTCCATAATTCTACCAATTCAACCCCACAAAAATTTGGCAACCAATTACCCATTTTCAAGCTATACAACAAAGGCATCCAGACCTGTTTTTTGGTCATTTTTCAGTCGTTGACTGAATTTTTTTTATTACTGAAAAAAATCAAGTCAATTCGGTCATAATGCATTTTTCCAGTGAAAAAATACTTGAAAACAAATAAGCAAATCCAGACTATGGTCTATGGACCACATCCAGTCCACAAAGTCATTTCATACAGTCTACAAAAACATTTTATAAATAATGAAAGTTTGAAAATTAAAAAATTTGTTGATTTGGTGGAATGTTACATGTCCCAAAACAGTAGCATAACATAAGATGGATACATGAATGTCAGTTGGCCAAGTATGCCTTTGCTGCAGGCTTACATAACCTTAGCTTCTATGTTGTTGCTCAAACCTAAGCCCTATTGAGAACACTTCACAACTTTCATATTCCATTATGCTAAGATTAAAGAAGTAATTTCACTACTGACATCAATAATTTGTACTTCTATTATTAAACAACATTCATGTTTTGACATTCTTTTTTTGTACCAAAAGTTTCTGTTTGACCTTTGAACTGTTGTGTAAAAGCTTGTGTGGCCAGCTGAACAGCACATATGATAACAGGTTATTGCATTATAATGAAAAAAGGTTTCCAAAATATTATAATCAAAACACCTGCTGATGTTTGTAAGATGGCACAGAAGTGTGTGAATTGCAGGCTGGTTTACATTTTGCTGTTATGCCCTGAGATTTCTATGCATGATTACTTTGTGTTGCCAAACTTTACCCCAATTAGTTTACCGAGTACAAACACAAGTGGAAAATTATTGGAGCATTAACATTCGACCAACAAATGCAAGTAAACAACTCATGAAGCAGTTTTTTCATGGACTTCAGCCTAAATCACCACCAACACACATACATCAGACATAATTGGGCTAAAGAAAATAAAAATGCAAGCCCTTACCAAAAGAGTTACGTAAGCAAATTAGCTTCTGTCTAATATCTGAAACTATAGAACAACCTCAACAAATATAATCGTTATTTTTTAATAAAATGCTTTCATCTGTGATGAAGAACTCAAAAGAGCAAACTTACACATAAGATTGAGGTGATAAACTACTCAAGGGGATGTTATTGAGCTAAATCCATTTTCTCTAACCAATGGACGGATGTTGCAATTAGCGCAGCAGTGTGAAGCCAAAGCCAAAATTCTTATAGTCACCACAAAAAGCATGCTGGTAATGTAGAAAAGTGATACAATTTAAACAGCACCAGTTCTAAGGTATAACACAACTATAACACCATGTTCCCAACTTTGATCAGTACTTTCTCTAAAATATGTATTTTCAACACAGTTCTAAAATAAAAACCAGAATTTTCACAATAACATTGCAAGTGTTGATAGCGTGCAAATACTCCAGCAAATGTGAATTGATTAGAGACAGACCGATATATGGGTTTCACTGATATATCTGTGTCAGCAATTTTGGCCGATTTTATCAGCCTCAGTAGGTGTTGACAAAATGCTGTTATATTCCTCACGTATCCAGACAACTTACGCAAGAAAGCACCACGATTTAAGTCAAGACAGCTGTCTTGCAGCAATACGAGCAGGTGCATTTTCATAAACAAGCAGACAAGACGAACCATGAAGCACACGTTGTCCGCTGCAGCCAAACGAAAATATCATCATGAATCAGATTAATTAAAAATCATAACAAAATATTGAAGTTGTTGCAACTTGAAAAATTTTAGCTCATAAATCGCGATTTTTGAAGTTTTTGAAAAAAAGTTAAGGCATAGAATACATTATATTTTCGCTAATAAGCAGAAATCATGCTTTAAAATTTTTGGAAATATCGGTATTGGTCCACGAATGGCCGATACATTGGCATCGGCCCCCAAAAGCCTTGTCGGTTATCTATAAATTTGATTATAATACAGTTTCCACATAAAATTCATGAACATACTCGCAGCTTTTTCTTGCAATAACTTTTTTTTAACATTAAAGGAAACTCATTATACAAACCATTATTAAGATATAACTGCATACCTCCATTTCTGTACAGTGCACAAGAAATATTAGTAATTCGGAACAAAGTGGTAGTATCTAATCATAGTGCATTTCTTACCTCAGAAGCCATTTGGACAGTTGTGATAATATCTTAAAACAGCTTCAATACTACGTCAACTTGGCTTTAGCTTGTAACATTCAACTCTGTAAATTGACAAAGAGTTCCATTAATCAAAAAAATGCAACCTACACATGAAACAGACTTCAGTAATTCATTGTTTTGAGCATTACAAATAAGAGAATTCTAACTTGCATAACAAATACAGTAGTTGTCTGTGCTCACCAATGACATCATAATTTTTCTTTCTTGGCATAAGCCCACATATGTTTGCAATCAGCTAAGAAAATGGCAGCATCATTCCCTCACAATAAATTGCATTCTTCCTTTTCAACTGCACTTTGAGGACGTGCACTCATGGTTGACAAAGCACCACGTAATAGCGCTATCGTACTACGTAATAGTGCTACTGTAAACGTATCGTTATATGTTTATTGCTAAGACACTGCATTAACAAATTACCAATTGAAAATCCATGGGAAATTAATGATGAAATGTTGCCTACATGCATTCCATGTGCTTTATGTTTAAGTTAAGGTGTTATAAGCTAAAATCAACATTTTTCAACAAGCATTAATGGTGCTGTCAAACAGGGTACCTAGATAAATGGAAAGGTGAATTGTGTTTTAAAATATAAATTGAGCAAACTTTTTGGCAATGTTTCTGAAATGTGATATAAATGAAAAATGTGAAGTCTTAACATTATTGCAGTTTTGAACCAGAAAGCCAATCAAAGGCTCAAAAGACTCAGATTTTAACCTAATTTCCAACAAAAACTTGAGCAAAATATTTCCATCTAGTGGTTGGGCCCAGGGCCAGGTAATCTTAGCCAAAAGCCTAGTCCACTTATGATGTCACTCACAAAAAGCCCGAAACCCAAAACCAAAAAATTTTTTTTCATTATTACCGATTTGAAGACTTGCCACATCTTTGAACAGCTATCTGGCGCAATCGGCAGAGGAGATATGGAGTTGCAAACAAGATTACAGAGTTGGAGGTAAAATATTCGACTCCGACCTTTCTGAAGTTCCTGACCCCTTAGCATAAAGGGAATTAAATTTGGCTGTTAAAATCAATGGAAATCGTGATACACAACAAGAAATCTTTGTTCAACAACAGTTTCGAAAGAAATTGTACCATTTCAACAGGAATTCCCAATTTAAGAGTGTGATGTAAAAAATGATCCAATTAGATAGCCGGAGTCAGAGTCAGACAAAAAAAACGACTCTAACTCCCGGTGTTGTTAGGAATCCGAATCCAACTCCACCCAAAGACTCGGCAAGTCTTCGAGACTGCAATGAAAAAAAATGTTTTCAGTTTTTGTTTATTGTGAGTGATGTCATAAAGGGGACAGTTTTCGGCCTTTTTGCTCTCTTCATCTGGCCCTAGACCCAAACCACTAGATGGTAGTATTTCGCTGAAGTTTTTATTGGAAACTAGGCAAAAATCTGAATCTGTTCACACTTTGGATGACTTGCTGGGGTTTCGGGTTCAAAAGTTATGACCCAAAAACAAGAAAATTAGTAATTAATCCACTATGGAGATATATAATTAGTTATTTTGTTTATTTTAAATAATATCTTTTGAAAATGCTAAAAAGTCAAAAATGCTAAAAAGTCGATCAAAGGCTCAAACGACTCAGATTCTAGCCTATTTTCCAATGAAACCTTGAGGGAAATACTTCCATCTAGCAGTTGGGCCTTAGGCCAGGTAACATGAGTCAAAATGGCCAAAAACATATCTCACTCATGATATCACTCACTAAAAAACTGAAACCCAAACGCAAAAAATTTGAGGGCTTGAACAGCTCTCTAGCGCAATCGTCTGAGGCAGTGGTTCTCAAATTTCTTTTTTTTAATTACGCAACGGTCCCCAAGCAATTTTTTAATGGGTCACGGTCCCCTTAAAAAATCAAACTAATGCACTGTCGTACTTGTATCTGCTTACAAAAAGCAATAGAATTAGGCTACCATAGCTCCAAATTGTGTTTGTTAAATTTAGTTTGGAAATATAAGTTGCCTGAAAATTTTATTTACACAAAATTTTTTTCTTCAGGAGCGTCGTGTTGATTTTTTTTGGAAGGTGCTTCGCAGTCCCCAGAAAATTGTCTCGCGGACCCCAGTTTGAGAACCACTGGTCTGAGGAGTTATGCCGTTGCTAAGATACATGAAATATGCTTGATTTTGGGATGATTTTCAAGTACGATATATTTATACGCTAGCAGCTAAGGTGTTAAGTTCTATGCATTGCTTTACCTTAGCTTTTGCCTTGTGAGTTTCATGGCAACAGCAGCAATGTTGCAACTCACTTTCGTTATATTAAGTTGAAGCAATAATACTGTAGCACAGTGTTACCCAATTGCCGTGCTGTAAGAACTCTTCTACATGCTACAATGCGATAGTGTAAACTGAATTTGAAATCTCATATGTGATGCGTAAACGCATAATATATCCTAGGTCAGTGTGGTCTAACTATAGGCCTGTGGGCTGCTTGTGGCCCGCCACAGTGTGTTCAGTGGCCCACGGACGCATTCAGGAAAATCTTCAAATCTGAAGTTTGTAGGAAAAGCATGTAAGATCGCATTTGGCTCACTGAATTGCTTGCGCTGCATAAAGTGCATTTGTACAAGAACAATGAATACTACCTTTTCTGTGTACCAATTTGTTTTATTTATTTATTTATTTTACGATCAAATTAGAAGGTACGTTCCAACGCTAACCCTCCGCTAGGACACTTGTATGGATAACCTCTGGTTTTTCAGTGCCTCACGTTCATTGTCTTGAAGAGTACATCTGGCGCAATGAACTCAATACCAACAAATAATCGCTAAATGCAGCCATCACAAAGTGGCCCATGAGCCAAATTAATTGCCTATCCCTGCATTATGTAAATTTAGTTAGAACAAGCATAGCATCTTTTAATAAAAATGTGCAATAATAAAAGTGTTGGAGACTGCAGAGAGCTTCTAGAAGTTAGTCAGCAAAATGTGTGAGAGTACATTTTCTATGATGAAGCAATCAAATCTAAGAACAGAAATCAAATGGGAAGGGAAACACTTTACGATAATGTCAGAGAAGCCTCGGCCACAGGCATCCCACTGAGATTTACAGAGATTGGTAATAAATTGCTATTTGCTAATTGTTTTAATGACCCACTCACTTTCAATGACTCACTCACTTGTCTTCACTGTTTTCAGTTTTTTATAACTGTTCTCAATCTGTTATTTTATAGGCCACATCATTTTATTGGAAGTGGCCTGTGAGTTGTCACTTCTTTCTAAAATGGCCCATAAGTCAGAAGTAGTTGGACCACAATGTCCTAGGTGGCAGATGTTTGGGTGGGATATGTCCTCAGGAGGCATTTGTCCTAGGCTGGCAATTGTCCCAAGGGCCATTGTTCTTGGTGGCATACTATGTGAAGACATGTTCTGTAAGACATAAAGTTCCTCAACATAACAAGGGTTATTATTCTATATGTGTTAAGGCAGCTTTAAGTTTATATCCACCCCTCAAAAAAACAGTAACAGACATGTTGTGTTTGTAATAAGTAACAGACATACCACACAAAATATACATTCATGTGCCACATGAAAATTTGCTAGCACATGACATGACTAGAGGTAGACTGGTATATCGGCCGGTATTTGGGTTTTACCAATATATCGGTCTAAACGACCACATCTGGTTTTCTATTTTGAAGGACTAAAAAAACTGTTCCTTGTATCTGTTTTTGTGCCAGATATAAAACTGAGTTGGAGACCTATCCACCACCAAAATGGTTAAGTGGGAAGTGACATGAACTTGGAGTTGTCAGTGAGTCACACATTGACCTTGGTTATATTGGATTTTTCAATTATGCACAAGATACTTTTGATGTTTTCACACATTGTCCATTAACATTTTTGCGACCACTTCTTATGTACATTTCAAGAAGCAGACACAAATTTACATGCAGGGTTTTGGATTAGGGTTAGCATTCAGGGTCAGGGTTTAGTGTTATTGTCTAAGGTTAGGGTGTAGGGTTAGCATGCAAGGTTTAGTGTTAGCGCTTTGTGTTGAGGTTTAGGGTTTATGGATAGGCTTTAGGTATAGGGCTTAGGGTTACAAAATATTAATAGCCACTTTAATTTTTTACTCTGAAAAGCAACTGACATGTAAAGAAGTGGTGCAATATTTTGCAGAGGTCAACAATTTCGTTTCATACAGTTTTTTAATACAAAGCAAGAAGCATATATGGTCATTTAAACACTGCCTTAGTAAATGACAGAACATGTCCCACAACAACTTGTGGCAAAATTTTCAAATAACATAACTGATTTGGCAGGCCAAGTTATGCAAGCAGTATAGCAGTTTAGTAGCCTGCTTCACTAGCTTTACTGTATGATTATATCTCCATGGTGTAAGCAGAGAAAATGGCAAATTGACCTTTGATCTTTCACAAATCCAGTGTTTTTCAGCTAACAAACCATGAGCATTTTGTTCTGTGGGCGTTTTTCATCCTTTATGAATACATCACATCGATCTATGAATACGTTTAGCATTTTTCCCAAACCCTGGGAATGTGTCTCATGCGCCAATAGAAAAAGCTCTACTCAAATTCAGACCATATCGGAAACATGAGAATAGCATGTGATGTCACAAAATCAAATGCATCCATGCCAAAAAATGCACAGGATGCATTACTACAGTGGTTACCAACGTTTTTTGACACATTCCTCCCTTGGCTCATTTTAGAAAGTTTCATTCCTCCCCTATTACACAATTTCAGCAGGGTTTGCTGAAAAGGTTCAAACGTCATTTTTGCGATGTCTCAGTTATAGGTTGAAG
>JGI24022J15233_10004025_pt1 | contig 14957 bp, 6 predicted proteins | sample Ectturendosymbi2_FD_15233 | JGI IMG/M metagenome (IMG submission 15233)
GTGCATTCTGGTGGTTCTCGGAACAAGGACGATCCGTTGTCTGCAAATGTCTTTCTTACATCTTTGTTCACAAGGGCCTCCCACTTGGTTGGATGGGACCTCCTAGTGCAGCACGTTTTTATGGGCGTTGTTTTTTCAAGACGTAAGTTGCAGACCAGCAGGTGGTGATCGGTCGACAGTTCTGAACCAGTTTTGACATGAACGTCCAAAATTGATTGGAACAACTTGCCAGCTGAGGATCTGCCAGTATCCCCACACCAGTCTGTGGAAACTGCTGACTCAAGGATGACCGTAAAAGAGTTTCCACCGACTGTCTGGTTTTACAGTATTAGAACCACGGTGCTTAGTCGAGGAGATGCCAACAATATCCAGGGAATGTCGTTTGACTTCCTCGCCCAGTTCGTGTTCTTTGCCTGTGAGTGAGGTGAAATTCCGGTTTCCGATTACCAGTTTATGACAAGATTGCCGTTTACGCTTGACTTTTAAGTTTCCTCGAGTGGAAGCACTTTCCGCTGTCCCCAATCGCCTGTTCTTATCGCCTCCCTAGATGCGTAACTAGCGCAACATTGGGCCTTTGCTTGTGGATAGCTGATGGGGGAGGCTTGCGAATATTTCGAGCGGGAACCTTTGCCTAAACCCCAAGCACGGTCCTTGGTAACGCTTGCGACAACCGATTCGCGGTGGGTTTGATTAATTTTTGTAGTTTTCATGGTAGTAACTGCCCAAATTAAACCGTTGGGCAGCATGGTCACGCCACTTACGCAGCAGCTTTTGCGATATCAGGGCGACCACACGAAGGCATTGTTGCAGCCACAAGCGTGTTGGAAAGACTTGGCCTTGTGTCTACTGCAAGCCCAGTCACACGGCAATAACTACATCTGAAGAGGATAGGTTATGTATTGCGCTATCACGTCTCTTTACGGGACGGGGTGAACAATGATTTTGGCCCCTTTAGTGCAGTGGTTCTCAACCTTTTTCTGATCGCGTAACATTTGTGGGTCCCGGACTGTCACCACGTACCAGCTTGTTTCCAGGAAAACTCAATATGGCAAATATCATTCGATCAAAAATTTGGAAAACCAGAATTGACACAAATGAGACATGAACAAAATGGCTGTGAGAAATTATAATGGCCATTTTAGCAACCCACAAAGCGAAGTAGGCTATTCACAAAATTCAGGAATGTAGAACCAGACAAGTAAATGCTATGTCTGTGAATATATTTTTTGTGAAGAAACGCCTAAAGTAGCCGATTCGCGTACCACTTTGAAGGCAGCGGTACGCGTACCACAATGTGAGAACCACTGCTTTAGTGCGACAACCCACGAAAACTATTCTTGCTTGTCTGGAGACATTTCGGATTGTTCCTAATGCATGTTCAATTGGAATCCATTTCAATTTCCAAATGGAAATGGATTAGGAGCAGCCCAAAACGCCTTGAATAAAATGTGAACAGTTTTGGGAAGACATTTTTATTGCTAATCAATTGATAAATGGATTCCGATCGAAAATGGATTACTAGCAATCCCGAACGTCTTGAAGTAAATATGAATGTTAGGAAATATATAGGTGGGAAAGTTTGTAGTGAATCGAAATAAACAATTTTATTTCTTAAAGCGTGGAACCAGATTATGAACAAGTCTAAAATAATACGGAGCAAAGTTTCGGTTGTTTCCCAAGTCTCGAAGGATTTTACAAGTTTAGGCAGAAATTTTCACAGTTTCACCATGCATTGAGGTGAAAACAAAAATTTTTCAATAGTTGTTGAACCACACTTTTTATTGCAACATTTATTGTAACGTAGCCGTGTGGTCCAAAGCTCTAAGTTGCAACAGGTCGTGCCGATCACCTATGACATGTCAGTATCAGAAAAACGATTGCAATAAAGATTGTCTATACTGTATATCATGATGTAACATAAACAGAAAAGTCTTCATTAAATGGCTATCAATACCGTCAGGAGTGCTCTCGTCCCATGATGGATAGATACTTCTGTAGCTGTATTTTCCGTTCCAGATGTCATCGAACTGGTAAGCAGGTTTGGTGTCACCAGCAGTTGTAGTGGCGGGAGCTGTCGTAGTGTCATCTGCTGGTTCTGGTTCTTTGTCACCTGAATTGAAAAATACACGAATATCGGAGCATTTCGAACAAAACTTAAGCGAAGTGTTTAAGGCAGCATGAACAATTTCTAATCAAATAGTAAAATGATGTAATCCTGAACAAAATTTAGGGTCTTTATTTCCTTATGTTGAAAAAGGACTTATCAATTCTTTCAGCGATGTTTGGTTCAAGAATCACGTTTTCTAAACGAAGATTCACTCGAATTCCACCAAAACAGAGTGCGCAAGCAATGAAGCTCTACGAAACAAGACAATCCACCAACAGACAAAGGACTGTCGACATTAGGCAGTGAGCATTATTCAGATTGCCGCGTGTGATTTGAAAGGTTGGACGATAGATCTACGGCCACTACGTGAAGTTCCCTTTCGCTCTTTAGGCAAGAGCGTTCCCTCTAACCATCGCGGCAAGAAGCAAGTTTCAGAGCTTAACATTCCGCCAATTGCCGTGACCCAAATAATTATCAATAGGTTTATTTTCGTCAAGAAGGTTTGTGTGGAGAGAAGTGCTTGCGTCCAATTTCGCGAAGTCAGGGGCACAATAACAGGCAGTAAAACTAGTCTTTCATACCGCGGCTGTCCCCTAGCGAACACACTCTGTTTTCTGCTGGTGTTCTACCGTATTCATCAGCTATCACCTCAGTAAGTTGTAGCAAAATATAGCGATTTGCCGATTGTGAGAACAGAGTGCCTGACCTGGATATGATATGTGAGAAATCTCGTTCCAAACTTTGAGTGATATTTAAAACGGTAGATCTTAGTGATTTCATCGCTATGGTCTTGCTATCCTAAGGGAACGATATAAAAAAATTCACGGGGTGAGAATTGCTTTTAGCGCCGAATGTCATTTTCTGAGACCCGTTCCATCATCAGCCAGAACAATTACACTTCGGTGAGTCTAACTTGGCCATGAACATAACCGAATAGATTGTGCTAGCAAAATGTCTGGCGAGCTTCAAGTCTATTTTTCAAAGGAATAGTAAAAAAGGTCATTGAAATTTGCTCATCGCTATCAGTAAAAAAACTCCGCCTCAGACTATGTCTACAACTGCGGACATCACAAATTATTTTTAAAAACTTTTTATTTGGAAAAAATGTATTGTTCAAAATTTTGGACGACAGCGCCCACTACCGCTATACGCACGCAGCCACGGAATAAGTCGATGGGGGATGATTTTGTATTTGCTTGTAAAATACAATCCATTCAGGGTGAAGTTCATCGGAGTTATGTGCAACGTTTGATGAGGTCAAATAACTCATAATTTGGTAAACAGTAGGCTTTGAGTATCACGCGTGCCCACGTATTTTCTCAGAATACATATTTTCAAGAAATACAAATGAAAATGTCTCGCTGAAAACAGTGGCGTAGCCAGCCAAAAAGTTTTTGCGTGCCAACAAATATGGGAGATGGCAAGATGTTTGACTTCAAGCCAGTAACAGTATTTTTGTTTGGTACGCCGCTTCTCAGAGCACAAAATCACTAGATGCTAAAGATTTGGTGGGGGCCATAGCCCCCATTTGGCTACGCCTATGGCTGAAACATTTCTTCATAACCACGACGAATCATGACAATAGGCGGAAGCGCTGCGTGTGGTCATACCTTGAGAGTTGTTTCGAACGTGGCTTGACGTATAGTTTCTTGATCCATATCTTAATATGCATCATGTGAAACATAGGTGTAGGAGTAGGCACAGTTTTGAGGGTGCGAAGGATTTTTGCCCGAATTTTCCCAAATTTTCCCGAAACGTTTGTATGCGACTTTGCCTACAGATTTTCTCCCACAAAGATCATGAAGACCTTTTTCGGTGTGAACTCCAAAAAAATGTCTTCATGTGTTTTTCAGCAAACGTTGGGCGCCATTTTTTAAAATCAAACAACGTTGGACGCAGTTTTTGTCCGGATATTCAGGGGTTTTGCCTTGATTTTTAGGGATTTTGCCCAAGTTTTCGACAAATCAAAATTTTGGGTGTACCCTGCACCCCAGTCCCTTGCACCACTGATGTGAAGAAGCCTGGCTTTTATCACATTCTCAGTATTTCATGACCTTGGTGCAGTCATCCTGAAAAAGGTTGACTTTACGAGCCTAAACGTGAGGTAGCATACTTCACTTCGTGAATTGTCATCAATGCGAAAGGCATGAAAAAAGTCTGTCTACTTATAAAAACGTATTCATTTTCAAAACGCTGTTTTTGAAGGTGTCGTATATTTGAAATTTTATGTTGCTTTCAAACACAAAGTGACAGGTACAGGTTTGGAACAGAAGCAGTGCGGGTTGCTGGTGGGTGGGGGGAGCGGCTGCGGGCAAGATTTCTTAAATTCCTGCGGATGCGGAAATTCCTGCGAATTCCTGCGGGTGGGTTTAAAGTTTCGAGTGTGGGCGAGGGTGGACAAAATAGTTCACCCTGCGCAGGACTCTATAACCTTTCAGCTCCATTTGTTTTGAAGAGAAGTATACGTTTTACTGCAATAAGGTCCACTGGACTTTACGTCAGTTCTTAACCACTTTCCATACCACTGAGCGTTGCATGCGATTTCAGTGTAAAACTGTCGCAACAAGGCGACCGAAAATGATTCGTCCTGCTATTTATAGAGGGTTTGTTGGCAATTGTCATTCCATCCAGAACAACTGATGTTTGTGGTTTTATAATTACTGTTGTGTTCACTATATGTTTAGTTAGTTGCATATTATGAGATAGTTTTAACAGTGGGAAAATATCTTTTTAAATATTAAAGCAGTAAAATCATGCTCAACTGAAATTTTGAGTAGTTATTACCAATTTGACATGTTTCACAATTCAGGCAGTGTTACGTACATGCCTTCCCTCGGCATAGACGTACGAGGGAGGGGATCGGGGGGGGGTGCTACCGCCCCCCCTGACTTGAAACATTTCAAGGCAAACTCTGTTTTCAGGGCAAAAGCGAGTAGCTCAAAAATCCTGAATGATAAAATGTATTTCAGTACAGTGAAAATTTTCAGGGCAACTCTGTTTTTCAGGGCAAGAGGAAGTTGCTCACAAATTCTGAATGATAAAAAATACATATTCAATACAGCGAATTCAGGGCACATTCTGTTTTCAGGGCAAGCGCAAAGTGGCTCAAAAAGCCTGAATGGTAAAAAATATTTCAATGCAGTGAAAAATTTCAGGGCAACTCTGTTTTTCAGGGCAAGTGCAAGTTGCTTAAAAGTCCTGAATGACAAAAAAATATATATTCAATACAGTGAAAATTTTCAGGGCAAACTTTTTTTTTCAGGGCAATCGCAAGTTGCTTAAAAATCCTGAACGGTGAAAAAATTTTCAATACGGTATATTCAGAACTTGCGGTGATCCGTGTAATCTGGACCAAAGTCAGACCCTTCAATCCGGAACCGTTGCTTTTAACCTTTGCGATTGCGCTATAGAAGTTGCGTGCATATTTGCATCAGTAAAGGCAATTATCGTAGTTTCTTTTCTGGGAGAACACAACCAAGGCCGGTTTTAAGCCGATTTTACCGATTTCTTCTAATCGGGCCCCGCGCCGATTTGGGCCCCGCCCTCCGTCTATTTATCAAAGCAAACTTGTACTTTCTATCGAAGCTGCTTGCGTATAGTGCCGGCGCGGAGTCCAGTGTTTTTCAAGTTGTTTTGAGAGACCAAAGCGGTTCTCACGTTTTTCCAACGGTCTCTCAAAATACAGTATAAACCCGCTTTACCACCACCATCAAAATACACCAAAACCTTGCTTTACAATCATCTCGGTATTCAGATGAAACAGTTGCTGTCTCTCAAATTGCCTTTGCAGTCAGCAAGGTCAAACCTTAAGAAAACTCTGGAAGGTCCCACAGTATTTTGTTACAGCGGGATCCCCTGCCAACGAAAATCCAAGTGAACTGCTCCGATTTCAACGCCCTTATCAAAATTCTATAGCAAGAATGGTCATTTTCTTCAGTAATGTGTAGCCAAGTTTTTTCACTATGGCACCTCGATCGTTAGGCAGAAAGTGCTGCTTTCTGTTTCCGTTTCATTTGTAAAAACGTTTCGTATTTGGCAGGTCGGGTTTCAATAGTTGCTGCAAAATACGATTCGATAGTGTTGAATGCTGATATTTCAATAGTTACTACTACTTGCCTCCTGAAGGCAACGTTCAGTTTGTAATTGCAAATGTGTGCTGCTTAATGTTTTCAGAGGCAACTATCTGAAATTATTGGCGAAAACGTTTGAAATAAACCTAGTTTAAATTATGAATGACTATTTCAGGTGCGCAAAAAATAACGATTACTTAAAAAGTAACAAAAAATTCCTAACAGTTACGCCATTTGCAAAGTAACAGAAGCGACATATTTGGTTCAAGGTAAGTAAGCCTTATGATGTGCCTGTGGTGAAAACTGCATCATAAAATACTGCCGAAACAAAGGTGTTAGCATCAATGTCACAGATTGGCGTTGCAATTACTGAGATATAGCCTAACAAACTGAAAGTTGCAAAAAATCTGAAAAGTGCAATAACTTTCGTGGAAGTTTGACGCTACTACAGTACTTGCTTGTTTTGAAAAAATAAAAAGTAGTTTCAAATATATTGGGAGATCTACAATCATTTCATATATTTCTTTAGTGTTAATAGAGGAAACAATATTAACCTTCTCCCAGATATTCAAAAACTGCTCTAATAAGCGGTTAGTAGCTTACTCCTTTAATCGGTGCTCTATTAAGTGGTTTTCACTGTAACCATTTTCCACTTGTACAGTAGGTTATATAGTGATAGGTAGGTGTTTTATTTTTGGCTTTAAAAAGTCGAATTAGGTTATTTGTTCTTTATATTGATTTAAGAATATGTTTTGTGTGTAGCTACTTAGCCAGGTGTCATGAGTCGGGATGTTAGGGACTACCCTGCACTATTTAGCCCAAATAGGACCGCCTGCAATCACAGTGATGGGACACGATTTTCTAAGTTTCACTGCAAAAGATTACAACCAAATGGTGAAGCGGCAGGTCATGCATGGCTATCATTCCTGGCCTGGAAAAATATAATATTTTGCTACCACTGCAAACTTTTCAGCTCTGGATATCCACTAGCGCAGCACTCAATGCCTCTCCTCTCTGTAGGTACTGCACTCGTACCTCCCTTCTGATCAGGGAGGTACCTGGCTAGAGAGGAGGTATTAACGAGGGTTAAAATTATTTGATTTATTGGGTTTAACGGCGCTATCCATTGAAGTTTCTGCTGGAGAGGTCTAGGCGTCGCTCTTTCGGGCCTCGCCTTTGTAACATCACAGATTTCTATCATTACGCCTCGATGCAACCCCTCAAAATTTCTACACACCACTGAGTGGGGCCCCGCAAAAGTGTTTCAAATCGGGCCCCGCGCTTGTTAACGCCGGCCGTGAACACAACACGCAAGGAACTTCACCCCCTTGAGTTAACAAGCAAGGTAACTACAGAATTTGCCTACAACGGCACCTCTAGGGGATTGCATAAAGAGCGTTATTGCTGAATTGACGTTATAAGCGAATTGAAATGCATGTAAAAAATGCCATCGGGACCGAACAAAATGTAACGTTGTAGGCGAATTGACGTTACAGACGAAACCGTTATAAAAAAAACTGTATACAACAGATTTACAAGAGGTTTCAGGCCCCATTCGGATTAAACTAAAAAAGTTAGTGTCAGGGCAACTTGTTTATTTTTAGGGCAAAATGTTATTTTCAGGGTAAACTTTTTCCGCCGCCCCACTGAAATGCCTTCCCTTACGCCTATGTCCCTCGGTGGTTGAGCAACTTGGCGAACAACGGCAACCGTCTTCGGTTGTAAACCTGCTGGCAAACATTTGCTAAACACCACTTATGCGCTATGGATAGGAAACACGGGGACTGATAACATTTGCCATGTGCTAGCTAGAGTTTGTGACGCTTAGCACTTCAGCTTACTGTGCGTGCAGTCTCAAGTGCAAACAAGGAATTGCTGCACTTAGCCTACTGGAAAGGAAAAACCCACTTCCTTGTAATTTGGACAGTGATATACCCGCTCCTATGTATGTCAAGGAGGCTGCTGATCCCATGCAGAACATAGAGATTTACGCATTTTGTGGGTGAAAAATGAAATAACTCTTTTCTTTCCAACCACGTAAAAATGCCTTTAACAGCATTCCTGGTTTCAAATATTGGCTCATAAACTCGCTATGCTAGATTGGCTGCATACAAGCTCGATTGTCTAAAACTTCGTTAAGACCATGCAAGGAATTGATTGTCTTAACTGTAAGGAACGGTTTAGCCTTATAAATGTATAGATCAATTTTCATTACCGCCGTCTGGCAAGTTGGCAAGAAAGCAGTTGATTTAAATCAACGATTTGCAGCCTCATGTTCACAGAAACCATGGCCTAAGCATGCTTCTATTTTTGGTCTTCATATGTTTTGCAACGGCAATCAGAACTTGATAGTAGAAAGACGTTAAGTGCGAGTCTCAAGATCACAAAATTATTCGCAATTCCTGACCTCGGACTAATTTTCAGCTTTATAATGAAAGACACTTACGGATTATTATCTTGCCAGAACAGAGAAATCGCGAAAAATCACCTAACTAGTGTGAGACTACGAGTAAAACCATGATTAAAAAATAAGGAATGACAGTGTGCAAGTATTTACGAATGATATGTGAGTATGTGGTGTGTAACAACAGCCGCTAAGATTGTGATATTTAGAAAACGTATTACGCATCCCTAAATATAGCTCACACCCCTGACACCTCAAACAAACTGAGTTATCAATCGATCTCAAATTGTGCCCCAGAGAAAAAAGCAAAGAACGTATTTATAGGTGGTTGCTAGCCTACTGGATTGTAAATAGCTTTCATATTGCAGAAGACATTAAAAGCAATTCTACCCTGACTTCTTAATCATATGAAGTTCCTAGACTACGCCACTCGTATAGTCAGAACTGTAAAATTTGAAAATTGTCTCTTAATTTTAAGGGCGATGGGGCTTTTGTCAAAATGAAATATACGAGGCGGAATGAAATCCCAAACAGATGCCTTCCCACAGCAAAGTCAAGTTGATCTTGCAAAATAACTATTGGCCCTCTTGGACTTGGACACAGTAGTCTACTTTCTCGACTGAGCTACAGTCCTTCAACGGGTAAATTACAAAATATTAGAATATCATGGGATTTTGAAGCGGTTAAGTTATCTAAGCTTCGCCCTACCTTGAATGTCTATGAAATATAATCAAAACCTAATCTCTTACGCAAAACATGGCATTATACACACGCAACAGACATTAAAGAGTAAAGAAAGTTAATTCCAAGATTCATTATTGCGACACTTGCTTTAAAAGAAAGTTATGTCGGAAATGCAACTATTTTGTCTCATATTTGTCTTGCTGGTGACGTCTTGGGTAGTTCGTGCGCTCAGGCTCGTTGTCCGCCAAGATCTTTTATGTGGTTTTGGAGTTGGACAGGTGCTTACAAATTAAAACAGAGCATACCCAAGATTTTTGAATTTACAGCACGTTTCGCAGTTATCTTTTGGTTTTGAGGGAGCTTAGCCTCCCAAATTCTCCCGTAGCGACGATGCCGGTTGCGTTGACAAGAATGCGTGTTATTAACGTGCAAAATGCTTCCGGAAACCTTTAGTCATGAGAAGTTGTAACAAACTTGCAGATTTTGTTATTACCACAAGATTTGGAGAAATAATGAGATCCCACATTAGCTGTTGACCAAAGAGTACCAGGACAAATATAACGCACCGGTTTCTATGAAGAGCTGCACATTTTCTTGCGAACGTGAGAAGATTAACGTCGGAGGCAACACTGCACTAAACGCTGCAACAGAACCGTCGCCAGAAAGTCTTCAATGGGGGGCATTATGTTTTTTCAGGGGGGCTTAAAGGTTTGTTCAGGGGGCTTGAGCGCAAAAAATATATTTATCTATAGTATTTCATATTTCAATTTGGAGGTCTTGGAGCTTTGTTTGGGGGGGCTAAGCCCACCAAAGCCCCCTCCCCGTGGCGACGGGACTGCAATGCAATTCATCGTTTTGCATTAACATGTTCCCTAAGAGATCAAACTAATTTAAATTTCCAAAGAAAATAGTCACTGCAAAGTTTAAACCAGGTTTTCTAACTGAAATAATAGACGAGCACAAGGAGATGTAAGATTAATCAATGAGCAAACCTTGAAACCTTTGCCCAATTTTGTGGCTTTAAACAAAGAACAACCTTAATTAAGCAAGTTTTGTTTGCCACTGCAACTGTCTTACCTGGTATCAACAGCACGCACGGAACCACAATGACAACGATGACAACAACAGCTGCCACTACTCCACCAACAACGTAGGCCGTCTTCATCTTGGCAATCTCCGCCAGAAGTTAGGTATTTAATAACACTTTTTCTGTGGATTAACTCCAATTGTACAAAGGAAAAAGTAGATCCAATGGTTAATACCTGTTACAAAAAAAGCAACGATACAGGTAAATACCTACGAAATACACGCAAAATGTGTAAAGTTGAGCATTAAAAAAAGTTTTGAAAAGTCTGTGGTGAAAATCGTTAAGATTTTCTTAGATATTGCTATAACTTTCAATGAAAAGGTAAGCAAACCATTGCCGTAATGTAAAACATTCCCGAATCTAGGCAGATTGAATGGCTGTCTATATATTACAACATCCTAATTGGCTGAAACTGCATGCTCTTTGTCTCGACTAACTGTTCTTGATGGTACACCAACCTGTTCTTTTCCTGCACATTTGAACTGAATCTGACTTAATCGTCTGCCACATGGTCAGATGTTTGTGTTTATCCGTAGATAACAGAACACGAAAGTAAAGGAAATGTAATTAAAAACAAGTTTGAAAACATGATGCCAGTTTACACATTGTATTACAAGGTTATGGCAGCTAAGACTAAAGTATGGGTCCACACCGCAATTTTGCAGAGAAAAATTCGCGTTTTTACAAACTTTTTAAATTCAATGCGCAATTGCAACAGTTCACCTAATCAACCAAGCTCGTCTTTGTCGTTTGAGCCAGTTCTTGATGTTGATAAGTTAAATGAAATAAAACTTCTTGCCTGTTTTTTGAACATTACGAAGTTCGACTGATTAAACTTAAATACTGGCTACATTCTATCTCTGTGATCTCATGCATGCACTTTTCGCCTTATGAGTTCTTTACCACAACGTTTCGTACTTCGGTCTAACATTTCATGAACTTACTGACAAAACAGAAGAAAGAAGAAAATTCAGAATCGTCCAAGCTGTTTTACTCAAACAGCAAACTATACCTAAGTTTAACTTGAACTCAGATGCAAACCAGCATTGCGGTCTCCTGGAAATGTTAAACTGCAATCGAAGATTTTTGGTCATTGATCTCACGCGTTGGAAAAAGTATCTAAGATAAAACACATTTTTGCGACGAAAATCGCGACCGCATGCATGTTTGCTGTCGATCATACAAAGAACGAAGTAGATGAACAAAAGCCTTTGTCATCTTCGATTAACCATTAACTGCATGTTTGCAGTTTCTCTTTGTGCTTGCTCTACAAATGTCTGTTTAAGTGCAGAAACAGCATCAGAACAAATTTTGCTGTTCGTGTGGCTGACGTAAAATTTACGAGGGTTGTATAGTGCTGTTGCGATCGGAAATTCCGAGCGGCATGTGCGCAAAGCTTCGCACCGTGGCAGCAAGTAACAATAGAGATCATGCTCGCAATCTCTCTTTGCGTTCGCTAGTCATTGCGTTCAATCGTTCACACGTTAATATCAGCAGAGCGACTACGACGCAATCTCTCTTACTATTGCTTGCTCGCGCTACATATATAACGGTGTTATTCTTCACGCACATCCCGTTCGTGGTGAATCACACAATCAACGCAACGCCACCGGAGAGATTGCAACAGTGCTTAGCACTGGACCGTACTTACATATACTACATGTAATGTTTTGAAACCTACACGCTTTTTTCCAATAAAGGTTTTCACGTTACGATCCATCGTTAGGTATTCAAGAGTAGGCTCGGATAGTTTGGTAAGGAACTTTATGCTAACGATAATATGGAAAATGATGCACGAAACAGTGTCTTTCTCCTGCTACGAGACATTTCTTCTTAGAAATATCACATGCGTCTAAATCGGATTAATGTATTAATGGGTTAGCCATGAAACGCTCAAGATTCCTCTTGTGAAAAGATCGAAATACACTGCAAAATTTTTGTTTTCACAGCTTCCTATATAAAACGCATTTCCTGTCTTCGCAGGGAAATTCTCTTCTTTCTTCAATTTGTGTACCTGGTTCAAAGTGGTATCAAACTTTGGGATGATACCCCAAAGCTTATCTTGTGTGATTGCTTCAGTTTTTGATTGGATGCTACAAGCTTGAAATTGAGGACTACGGCATTGCTTTTATTTTTCGTGTAGAGTTGAATGACACTTTCAACAGTATACTGAAAGGAAATATGTTGCTGGTTTAAGGAGTATGGAAGGAGGGTGAAAAAACGTCCAAGAAACGTGCAGCAAAATGTGCGAATATAAGACTCTTTTGCGAGCTTCCTAAATAGTAGAAAAATTTGCGAGGAAGGGAAAACTAGATAGTAAAGACAAAAATTTGGTAGAGATTAACTGCACAAACTTATTGGACAATTTAAGAGGGATTTTAAAACCAAAAGCCTTTGCCGAGTCCAGTGTCTTCAAACCGCTAGAGGTAATGTTGAGTGCCGCAATTGGAGGCAGTGATCCGTGCGAAGGGAAAACAGTAATGTACGAAGCAAACAATGGCATCAAAATTTTTTCAAGTGCACAGTAGTTGTTTTGGATTTACAATGTTGAAAGGCCGCCACGATAAATGGTTGGCGCTAAATGCAGTTAATTTGCAACAAATGCATTCACTTTGTAATACTCCATCCACAATGATATTTTCTGCTCTTAACGTTGACATGAAAACCGACAGATAAATGTCTGTGCAAGGTTTTTTGTTCCCTAAAAATCAGGGCCTCCGATTACAAGGATACCTTTCTTTTTTTCAAGAATTTCTATCATTCCTGCTCCATAAACTCTCGTTAAACAGACTGTTTCAAACCGTAAAAGAACATTAATCAACAGCAAATGATGCTCCAGTCTCGATGGGACATCAAACACTACTTTTCCACCAAACAGTTTTTTATAAATTCAATTTTTTGAGATCAGCAATTGATAATAGAGATAAAAACAAACTATTTTTTTTCTGAATCAGTATTCAAAACCCTACAAGTCTGTTAATCGATTTAGGCAACGCAACAGGCATAGATCCTTCAAAAATTGTGAAGTGTATTGAATTGAATTGATTACTTGATCTTGATGAGCCATTTAACTAGTAGCTGACGAAGCAGCTCTGATTATTTACTTAGGCAGCAAAGTTTTTAAAGCTTTTATCAAAGTATCAAAGTGATTTTTCATTCTTGTTTAGCTCTGCGTGAGTTTGCACAAGATATTCCATCGCGTAGCGCGAGTCAGTCCACCGCGAACAGTTTGAACAATGCGGAGCAGAGCAGCTTATGTCAATAAACCTTGCAGCCGGACTTATAGGGTTAAGGATTAAGTTTCAGGAACAAGCCGGCATCACATCTACCATTCAGCTAAGCTCCATATCACAACGTGCACTTGTGTTCGGATAACAGTACAGGGCTGTTTGCAGCTCTTGCGGATGTCAGCTCATACGATAATTGTTGAATGAAATGATGTGTGAACTGGTGTACCGGTTAAACGCTTTGTTTGAACATGCGATTGGGTTAAAAACTTCGTACTTCGCATCGCTTTGTGCTTCTGTGAAGTACAACTGCAACAAGAACCTAAACGTGCAATTCAAGGTTAGTTCAAAGCTGCAACTATTTAAATTGTGAAATCGATTTTTCCGCCTTGCTGATTACAAGCGTATCAAACGCTGTATAATGAAAGGAGCGAAAAAGCCAGACTGGATAATACCATTCTTTTTTCCGAACAACATTCATAAAAAAGGAAGGAAATTGCAAAATAATTGTTGTCGACATTACATGACTCAAACAAACCTTTGTGTGCCAAGTAAGAAAAGCTGTATCAATTTTCGTAACATTTTTTTACAGCATGATGCCTTTTCATGCAATATGAGGGACAAAATAGCAAAGCAGAATACCGAAACCACAAAAAATGAATAAATAGTTGGCGTTTACTCAACACTAGTCGCAAAACGCCATTCCAGCCTTGCACCCTGACAAAGCTGAAGTCTCCTTGAAAACCTCTGACATTCTGCCAAAGCGGATGAACATTGCCGACAACCTTTTTTATATTTTGTGGACGTATATCCTCATCAAAAACAACTTTTGAGATACGCACTTTGTAAAGATATTGTAATACAACTTTCACAAGGTTTGTCTTCCTAAGCAACAAACTGAATTGTCGACCTAAATATTTAGCCTGAAATTGCTTCACGGGGCATATTATCAAACCACGTAAAATTGGGCTGCTTCTTTATAGATTCCATATAGATCAAATCTTAAATCTGAATAGACTGTTTTTATCGAAATGTACATACAGATCTCTTATTTCAGCTATTTTTATGAAAATATTTGGTGGAGTCAAGGAGCTCAATTGGATGCTTGCAAAAGGTACATCACGCTATAATTTTAATCCTTACCAATGGTTTAAACTAACTGGTGCTGCAAAAATGTCTCGTGGCTTGTTTCCAAATTAGCGTGCTGCGCTTCTCTCCTTTGCAGCAACTATAAGAGCATTTTGTAAAATGCAAATGTTTATGCAAGTTTTGACGATACTTTTTGGAGCATAAAACTGGGATAGACTTAACAGTTTCATCAACACTAAAAAAAGCCTTCAAAAAACTATACATGTTTTATTTTGAGACGTTTCGGATT
>JGI24022J15233_10004026_pt1 | contig 14956 bp, 10 predicted proteins | sample Ectturendosymbi2_FD_15233 | JGI IMG/M metagenome (IMG submission 15233)
GACTGGCCGATCCGTTTGAGCCGTTGAACAGCTCTCTAGCGCAATGGGCGGAGGAGCTAGGGCGTTGGTAAGGCAACCGAAAACTGCTGTTTTTTTTGTGAAAATCGCTGAAACCAGGCGGCTCTAAAAGTGTTAAGCAGCAATCAAAGCTCTTCTGTTTAATCCATGTAGCCACGAGGATAAATTCTTTATAAGACTCCAGGTCTCAGCACCATACAACAGCACAGAAAGAACCACTGCAATGTTCATGCGAAATTTAGTGAAATGAGAAATGGCTTGCTGGTGCCATGTGGTGTCTGAAAAGCAATATGCTAGATGCCAGAGTGCATCATTGATCGACTTCTGGCTTCAAGTCACCATTGTTGTTACTGTTAAGTCTAGTCTAGGTAGGCGAATGAAGTGGCTAAGTCTACATCTGTAACTACTGATGGGGGTCTGGGCCTTCACATACATGTAGTGGCACTACTAGAAATAATCAAAGGCGATTGGCAACAAACTGCAAAATGCTAGTCTTGAACAGGTAGATTTGACAAGGCTGGGCTAGTTTAACACAAATTGAAGCAACCAATAACAATCTTATTAAATCAATGGGACTGTTATGTAACAGTAGTGATAAATTTTCAATGACAGCATCTAGGCTAGGTGATGTGAATGAAAAATAATACAGTTTTGCAAAAAGAACAAGACGGAATTTCAACAAGAAACTGACTAAGTAAATGCGGTGTTGGTCCAAGTGTTCTAACTGTAAAGATGAAGGTCGAAGCGCTTGGATCAACGTTATGTTTGCTTTGTGAGTTTCTTGCTGTGGTTTTGCCTTACTCTTTTCGCATAATTGTATCATTTTTTCAGTACCGTTACCAAGCCTATCTGCTTTCATTAAATTTATCACAACTGTTGTGTAACAATCTCACTGTTTGGCAAATGGCGGTCTGATGTTGCATAGAACACAGGTGTTACGCAAGAATTTCCACATGTGCATGACACAATCAAAGTGACAAGTGGTCTATGAAAAAAAAAATCTTTCCAAAGTTGACCTGCTATTGTGATGATAGATCCTGCATTGCTATGATCACCCATGACTTAGGCACTAAGCAGGTGTTACAAATGCAGTGAAAGGTGGCAAGTTGATGGAGTGTTTGTAATCTGATGAAGTTCGATTAATAACCACTACCAATGAATTAGTATCTAGGCCACTTAAAAGTTTTGGACAGAAGTAAAGTACAGAATAAACTAAACTTTTTCAAGAATAGTCTTTCCTGCAGTTGCAGGTAGTTTGCAAGTTTCAGAAAAGTCGAAGTCGACATCATTATGTTGGACTGTAGCTGCCAAGCCACATTTAAAACTTAGAGCGTGGCACACGCGTAGTTGAATCGTCATAAACATACATGGTTGCATCACAAAAGAATAGGATGTGAGTAGAACATGATCATCATACAGGTGCATGGCTAGGTTTTTATTCAGTCATTGACTGAAAAAAATTAAGTAAATTCGGTCAGAAATATAGACTAATGAATAGTGGTACGGTGAGTTGCAATACTACTGTGGTACAAATGACTGAAATGTTTCAGAAAAAGCAGGTACACAGCCACATTGCAGAAAGCTTATCAAATTCAAGGAAGCCATAGCTGCACTGTGCTAAGCTGTGCAATGTTTGCCAGTGGCAACTCACGTTTAGCCCAAGCGTTTGATTACGATTCATGTCGTAGAACGCTAGCTTGCTTGCTTTGTATGTTTGTGCCACCACCCACATGACTATTAAAGTTATTAACTCAGGTCTTATTCATTGGGCCTTATCACTGATCATATAGTTTTGTTCCATGGCTAGCCTTTTGAATTCATGCTGCACTTGACCTGAATCAAAAAATATCATTCGTAGTAGGTGTTCTCTTGACTTCATTCATTCGTGATTTACTCGGGGTCATCCATTAAAACCTGAGCTGCCTTCTGCAATCGACTGTTTTTAAAAATATAATTTAAATCAGATAGAATGTTTTATTGAAGCAATGGATTTGCATAGAAAATTGGATTTGAATTCCTATCTATGGACAGTTCTCATTCAAGATTAATTTCAAACAAACAAAAAAATATCAAGTAATTCGGTTTTATATGAATGAGCTTAGTATGCAGCAGAGGACAAATTGGCATTATTGTTCCTTTGTGACATACATTGCACAACAAGGAACAAGTTCTCATGATAACCTCTTCATTTATTGTTATGTCACTGTTGTCACACAGCAATGCCAAGAGCCAGCCAGAATAAGAGCAAATGGAACTTTCAGATGCAAGCTTCGAATGGTTGCATTCAGTGTCAGTGAGTATAAATCGTGTGATGAGCCTGAGTGACGCTGTCGACCTAGAGTCGTTCTGGTGTATGTGTTTATTCTGGAATTAGGCGAGCTGCTCTGCAATGCAACTGGTTACCTTCTTGAAATTCTATGTGTACCATGCTGCTCTCAAATGCGAGACTGTTGCAGATGTTAAAGGGAACTGGCATGCCGACTAAACAGTCCCCCTAGTTGTGCCCCTGCACACTTGCAACAATTTGGTTTTTGACCAGCATAATAGAATGTATATAGGCCTAATCAACTAGACAATTCAGCTCATAAAAAACATTCATTTCTTAAATCAGTGGCAGAAATGATACTCAGCATTTCCCAGAGTGTAATTTGTAGTTGTTTTGTGGTCAGTCTACATCATTTTGCATATTAGCATTTGGCAAATTAATTTACAAATTAAATCAGGTGAACTGTCATGGCACACACCATCTGTTGAAAAAAGGTACTTTTACATAGGGTTACTATATCTGAAGAGGCAAAATTCCTGACAGTCTTAATGGCTACTTTTCATGACAACATACAAAAGCTATAAGGTATTTTCAATATGTTCTTGCAACTACCAATCCACTGCAAAATATCTAATTCAGGCAAAATTATTGCAGACACTGAGAGTAGCCAAATATGTAAAAGCTAAAGTTCTCATCTTCACAGCACATGCACGTTGTTTCAAGTCATAGGCAATTTATTATCAAAATTCCAGACCTAGAGCATTTATTAGAATTATTTCCGGATGCAAATTTTAACACTGAAATTCCAGACATGCTTGGGAAACTAGACGCATGGCAACCCAACTTTCGCAGGAGTCAGTCTTATGCTGAAACTAGTCTGCTTCATAGTTTCATTAGGGCAAGTGTCTGGGATTAGACAAAATTGTGTGCTACTATGCTAGGTAGTCGTAATAGGATGATAAACCACATTTCCAGGTAATTTGCATTATAACCAAGTTAACACATGCATCAAATTCATCAAAACTCCAAATACGTACTTGAATCAAAAAACAAATGCGTTCCTTATCTTTTAGTCTGTTAAAATCAATTTTAACATGTAGTGAAAATTTTTCGTCAAACCTTTGTTGAAAAAATAAAAAATTATAGCATTTCAAAACTTGATTCTTGGCAATTTCAGAAACTATGCTGAAAATGTCAAAACTGTGAACTTGCGCAAGCCACACAGGCAGTACAGACTAAGTCTGTAGCATATTAGCTATTAACAGCCTGGGGCTCGAAGTGAAAGATACACTTGAACACCTGTTAAACCATAAAGTATGTGGGCATCCATGTCACTAACTTAAAGCACACTGAATACTGCAAGTATGAAAATCTAATCCTAAATAGCAACTGGTAGACTGTATATGGTACATATATTATTTTACCAAAATGGGATATATATATATATATCTTATTACGAAGAAGGAATATAGTACTGTACAACTCACACGCACAGAGACTGTAGTGCTTTCAGACTTATCAACAACTTTGGTCATTGCTGCATCTAGACGGTGTAGTCTAATTGTCAGTATCAAAGTCGATTATCAAAAGAGCAAACCTACTGCTTAAGATTGCATTTTCTTAAATTTTCCATGAGCAAATTTGTTCATCGTGCTGAAAGTGTCTCACACAGAAGTTCAAGCTCCCTACTAATTGGAATCAAACTGTTCATCCTGTTTTGTCCCGTGGTGTTTCTTCGTTCATGCTTAGCATGTTTGCTGCCGGTGTATGAATAAATCGTACCTAAAAATCAGCCGAAATCCAACAGTTTGCACGTGTCTTAGCAACTGCATAAATCAGCAGGCGATTTTGCTAGAGAGCTGTTCAAACCCTCAGACTCAACAAGTCCTCAAGTGATGTATTATAATCAATTATGCGGCAACTACAACTAAATACAAAACTGCATTTGAGCAACATTAAGAAAACGGCCAAATCAGGTGTGATAGGGCATTATATTAACACTTTGAGAGCCAGCATACGATATATTCGTATCTAGATTTCAGCCTAAAACCAGCAGTTTTCGATTGCCTTACCAACGCCATAGCTCCTCTGCCGATTGCGCTAGAGAGCTGTTCAAGGGCTCAAATGGATCAGCCAGTCTTCTAGTCTGCACTTGAAAAAAATTTGTTTGGTTGGTGGTTGCAGATTTTTTGTGAGTGATGTCATAAGTGAAGTAGTTTTGGGGCCATTTTGGCTCATGTTACCTGGTCTAGGGCCCAACCGCTAGGCCAAAGTGTTTTGCTGAAGTTTTAATTGGAAGCTAGGCTCGAGTCTGAGTCTTTTGAGCCTTTGATCGACTTTCTAAGGTTTCTGGGTCAAAAGTTATGATCTCAAACAAACAAATTAATTAATTATCTAGATAGCTAATTAGTCAAATATTTTTATTACTTTAGATCACAACTTTTGAACCCAAAACCCCAGCAAGTCATCCAAAGTATCAAAAGATTTGGATTGTAGCCTAGTTTCCAATACAAACTTCAGCAAAATACTACTATCTAACAGTTTGAGCCCAGGGCCACACGAAGTTGGCCAAGGTGGCCTAAAAGTCCTCCACTTATGACGTCACTCACAAAAAAACCGCACCCCCTAACCAAAAAATTTTTTTTCAATGCTGACTCGCAGACTTGCTGAGTCTTAAGGATTTAAACAGTTCTGTAGTGCAATCGGCAGAGGAACTATGGTGTTGGTAAGGCAAGCGAAAACTGCTGGTTTTAAGCCAATTTCCCGGTATGATATATTCAATTTCTCGGTATGATATATACTCAGGGTGTTAAGATTCAGCACATTTGAAGCTTATCTGGCTTATCACAATCACCTGGCAAGTTACAGAGTTGCTAAGGCACGCTGATAACTGGGAATTTTGTCCAACAATACTAGTAGTGAAGGTTTTAATCATCTTATTTAAATCTGTAATGATTAAATTTTACTTCAGTCAAATCATCATGATCTTTCTCTGTCTTGTTAATTACCACGAAATTCAACATGTTAAGGTTATAGGCATCTTGTTTTTGAGAAAGATTGTTTCAGATGGATAAAACCATATTCATTTCGTAATTATTCTGTTTTGTTTAAGGCCAAGACAAGTATAACATTGTAGCGCAAAACAAAGCAGATATAAGATTGCAGTACATTGCAGGATACATTTAGCATTTTTTGTTGTGTTTTTCTCTAATAAGAGCTTCAAAATAACAGGCTCTCAGTGCAAAAACCACCATACAAGGAAGATTAACAGGGTCAACGGCAAACAAAGTTGATGGCTCCATAAATAATTTGAATGCAAAAGTATCAAATGGATAGCTTGTGAGATTGACAGCTCTCATGTGCACACAAAAGTTTACAGAAGACATGCAAAACAAATCAATGTGTGCTGGGAAAGTAACCAATTACCAGCAAGACAGAACTGCAATTATCACACCATGGAATTCATGCAAAGATAGCACCAGGAACCTTTAAGTGAGTGAAACACAATCTTAACATTTTCATCTGTCTCAGAGGTATAAACTAGATTTGAACAAAAAACATTGATAGATGGGTGTTGTTTTTTTTTCTCACTGAGACGTTTCTATCATTGTTTTGCAGAGAGATTTTGGTCACTGAAATATTTCAGTCATTTTTCTCAAAGTTGTATTAAAACTCGGCATATCATTGTTTTTAGCCTATATTTTCAGACATTCTGACCGAAATGACGTAATTTTTTCAGTCATTTCAAAATCATTTCGGTCTAAATGACTGAAAAAAAGCAGGTTGGATGTGTTATGCTCAGTTTTTTTGCAATAAATCAGCCCAGATTAGTGCAACAACCAACAATATCACCAACGAAGTTCCAAGCAGGCATAAGTTTTCAGCAAGATAGGTTGTTTCCATCATAACTATAGGGCATGCTATTACCTGTCTTATTGGCCTGACATAATATAGTGCAGTTCAAAAAATTTTCAGATGTGAAAAACGTTTGTTCTGGGACAGGGTGGGTGCTTCTGCAGACATGTTTTTTGTTATAACTCTTTTGCATCTGGTAATGTTTGAGGATTTCGTGCCGAAAAACGGATCGCATGTGGCTTTGCACGAGTGTAATTCTGGCAGCGAAAGTGGTAGAGAGCTGTTCAAAGCTCAAAAGACTCGACAAGTCTTCTAGTCTGCATTCAAAAAAATTTTTTGTTGGGGATGCAGATTTTTTTGAGTGATGTCATAAGTGAAGTAGTTTTTGGGACATTTTGGCTCATGTTACCTGGCCTAAGGCTTAACCACTAGGTCGATTATTTCGCTGAAGTTCTCATTGGAAACTAGGCTCGAGTCTGAGTCTTTTGAGTCTTTGATCAACTTTCTAGCATTTCTGGTTTAAACATTATGATCTGAGATAAACAAATTAATCAATTAACTAATTAGTCAAATATTTTTATTACTTCAGATCAGCGCTATTCAACCAGTGTGCACGGTGCATCCTTAGGTGCACCAAAATATGCGTGGGGTGCACCACTAAGAAAGGGTTCTCCACTAAGAAAGGGTTCACAAAGGTGCATCACAAACTTGTCACGCTAAACAGATAATTTTTACAAAAACTTTCTGTTAGCAAAAATGAACCATTAACCAACCAATGACTTTCAGGATTTAGCTGAGACTTTGCAGATTCTAAAGTGTGGTGCATAAGCAACACACCACATCAACCTAATTGTGGTATCTAGATGATTATTTGTGATTCATAAGCAACAGACAATGAGCCATTATCAATTGAGTTATCTAGCTGAGTTACTGAGTTAGGGTACTTGCTTATTTAGGCCAGGGTACTTACAGGCATGAGCGCAATTAGGTGGGGTCAAGGGGGAAGTTTCATTGAATAGGGTGCATGAGNTTAAGTGTTTAAGTAAATAGGGTGCATGAGTTCGTCTAAACATCTTTGAGGGTGCACTGCAACGAAAAAGGTTGAAGAGCACTGCTTTAGATCATAACTTTTGAACCCGAAACCCCAGCAGGTCATCCAAAGTATCAAAAGACTGGGATTGTAGCCAAGTTTCCAATAAAAACTTCGGCGAAATACTACCATCTAGCGGTTTGGGTCTAGAGCCAGGTGAAGTGGGCCAAGGTGGCCTAAAAATCATCTACTTAAGACATCACTCACAAAAAATCCGCACCTCCAACCAAAAAATTTTTTTCAAGTGCAGACTCAGCAGTCTTTGAACAACTCTCTAACGCTTTTGGTGTCAGAGTTACGCTTGTGCAAAGCCACGTGTGATCCATTTTTTTAGGCGCGAAATCGTCGAAACCACCTAGAGGCCAAAGTGTTAAAAAAGTTATGTTGTCTCACACCATTGTCAGGGTTCCTGCGTAGTCTGGAAAAGCATGGAAAAAGCTTAGTCATTTTCCACTCTGGAAAAAAAATTTGTTTCGTCTGTTACTATGTAAAAAGAAAAGAAATTTCCAGATTAAATCTTTTGACATCTAATTTCATAATACTTTATTCAAAATTTACATAACTTTGCTTATATCGTATGTTGACTTAAGTAGGTTGAATTTGAAAAATGTTGTGTGGGAAAAGTCTAGAAAGTGTCTGGAAAAGGCCTTGAAAAAGTCGGGAAATTTGTATTCAAAATTGCGTGGGAACCCTGCACTGTTGTCCACGAAAAGAATGGTAAGGGATGTCATCAAACTGCACAATACTTGCGTTTTGTTAATGATATGTGTGAGCAAATTACGGGCAGTCATAGCAGATCACCCGTGATAATACTGCTGGGATGACAAGTACATGCAACATGCAGATTGCCTATCAAACCGCAAACCTTCAGTTGAAGCAATACAGTGTCTCAGGCAAGCTAGCTTTCACTTTACAAACTTGTAAATTGTCGTGCACTTGCCAGCTCAAAATCTAAGAGTTAGCCATCAGTCCAGCAGAACTTGTTTGCAGTTGCAGTCCAAATATATGTACAATCACCAAACTAAAAAATGTAGTGAAAACATTTCAGGAGTGCTCACCAACAATTTTGTATTGGTTGCAAGCTAGTTGTGTGCATGCGAAGTTGCACATTCCTTAAGAAAAGACAGAAACAATATTTGACAAGAGGCTTTATTCTGACTAAAAGTTAAGATACTAACAGCTTGCTAGGTGCTAGTAAAAATGTGCAGTAACAAACTGATCAAGGATTGTAAAATGCCAGATATTTAGCAACCCAATTTGTTAAACTATGTCCAACTGAAATTCTTTACTCAATACAGAGTCAAAAATTATGTGACTATCAAAATGAAGGCCACACATTGAATAATTTACTTTGAATGCAGCACACGAAAGTTTAGTCTAAAATACTGTTCTGAAAGCATTCAAATCCTAATTGCAGTGATAACGGCTATTTGGCACCTTTAATCACTTTGCAAGTGTGATGTCATGTGCACGTTTAGGGCCAATGGAACAAGGATAGACATAAGAAAACCAGAAATAAATTTTGCAGCAAGTTGTTAGTGAACACATGGAAATCTCATAGTACAGACGTAATGAAACTGGCACTAGGACCAGATCAAAAAAGTCAAATTTAAGATTATCAAAATAAGGACAGGTTGTCAAATTGTACGTATACTATAGCAAAAACCTAAAGTGGACCACACAAAATCTTTGACTGGGCCGGATGCAGCCCGTGAGCCATGGGTTGTACATAGAAGGTCCTGTAGCTTGGAATTGTTGACTATATTATGCTTTAGTTTGGTGTTTATCAATCTGAAATCTGCTGGTGCCTGGGCACCTGCAAAGGGTCCATAAGCTGTAGCCTTTTAAATAATAACACTGGTTAACAGCACATTGGTATCGGTTAATACTTTCTCTACCAGCCTATGTGTCATTACATCAGTGGTGACGTCAGCCCTCTGGCTCCTCAGGCTTACCCCAAGTCTTTGGTTACAATTTCTATTGTAGAACATGAGCTTGCCTACTGTGAATATTAGTGCTACCTCCCACTTTGCTGATTAACGTCAAAACTTGGGCTCTTTTCATTGGGCCTTGTTAGTGCTCATATATTTTTGTAGTAGACAATTAAAAACACAAGATTTTCTGTTACTTTCGAGGAATCAGCAGACTGGGTTCTGCTTTCATATTTTTTCGTAATAGGCATTCTCTCGAATACATTCTATCATGCTTTACACAGGCTCATATATCTGAGCCAGAGAATGATGGAAATTTCAATGAAACAAGCCTGCATTACATGCTTGTTATTTATGGGACAGGTGCCGGGCTGTCTACCAATAAGGATCTGGCATCTCTTGGATATAAGCTGTAATTCTTTCCTCTTGAAATAAGATAGGTTTACAAACAAAATTATGGAGCGAAATGGTGGATTTAACAATTGAAGCCGTTGTTTGAACTTAAATTTACAAGATGTTTTGTAAAACTGGCATAAACATGGTAAACTGCAAAAAACAGGCATCTGGTATCCAACCTGTCTTCAAGCACCTGGTACAGAAAGTGCAAGGATAATAATAATTGGATTACTGTAAGAGACAAGAATTCGACAATGATGTGAGTTTTTATGCTATTGAATTTTTTTGAAAAAACAAAAAAAAACAACAACAAAACTTGGTGGTTTGCCAAAAAAATTAGTGTGCTAAGTGATTTGCAAGTAAGAAAAATTTGCAAACACTTCACCAATGCCCCAACAGCAAAGTTAAAATGTTTCATTTAAAATGGCATCTAGATTGTGTAGCTATCAGTGCAATTTAATTACACTTCCTTCATCTTCTGATTTTTGCAACAAAGCACAACAGATGTTTGATACAGAAATTGGAAATAATGTTTTTCCCAATCATTTTTTGGATGTAATGAAGCTCTGGATTGATTTTAATACTAAAATTTAGCATTTTATGGAGAGCCTTATTGACAATGCTGTTTTTAAAGTAGTTTTTTTGGAGCGGTATGTTTTAACAAAAGGAATTAGTATGTATAGTTTGCTATATATAGCTTGACTTCCCAGAAAAGTATGACCAACTTAGACAAAAGCATGGTGGTGGATTTAGTGTGTTGTTATTTCAACACATGCTAAACTTTGTACTCGTTTTATCAGAACTCCAAGGTTAAGATAATTTCTCCTAACGATTAAACAACTTTCTTACTGTACATTATTTAACACTTTCACACCCGGGTTAATTTAAGCGGTTTGCTTGAAAACAGCCGGATCACACATGGCTTTGTGTGGGAATTTCTCTGGTCCGGTAAGCGCCACAGACAGAGTCAAAAGCTCAAAATACTTGGCAAGTCTTGTAGTTTGCACTCGAAAAAAATTTTTTGGTTGGGGGATGCGGAGTTTTTGTGAGTGATGTTATAAGTGGACTTTTAAGTCACCTTGGCCCACTTAACTTGTCCCTGGGCTCAAACTGTTAGATGGTAATATTTTGCTAAAGTTTTTATTGGAAACTAGGCTACAATCTGAGTCTTTTGATACTTCGGATGACCTGCTAAGGTTTCGGGTTGAAAAGTTATGATCTAAAATAATAAAAATATTTGACTAATTAGTTAATTGATTAATTTGTTTATCTTAGATCATAGCGTTTGAACCAGAAATGCTAAAAAGTCGATCAAAGGCTCAAAAGACTCGGACTTGAGCCTAGTTTTCAATGGAAACTTCAATGAAATGCTTTGGCCTAGCGATTGGGCCCTAGGCCAGGTAACATGAGCCAAAATGTCCTAAAAACTACTTCACTTTCCACAACACCCAACCAAAAAATTTTTTTTGAGTGTAGACTAGATGACTGGCCGATCCATTTGAGCCCTTTAACAGCTCTCTAACACAATCAGCTGAGGAGCTATGGCGTTGGTAAGACAACCGACAGCTGCTGTTTCTAGGCCGATTTCAAAGTATGATTATATCGTACCCCGGCTCTCAAAGTGTTAACACTTTGTTAATTTACCACCTGAACTTCAGAAAGTTTCAAACAAAACACAACATAAAATATCACATTAATGTTGTGCTATAAATATGCAGTATGTTGTGGTTTCGTTATGAACTGTGAAAATTGTGAGTTAACACTTTGACTGCTGGTGTATGACTATATCGTACCTGGAAATTAGGGAAAAACCAGGGATATTTCGGTTGACTTACCAGCTGCGTAGCTCCTCAGCCGATTGCGCTAGAGAGCTGTTCAAACCTTCAAAAGACTTGGCAAGTACTTGAGTTGCAATGAAAAAAAAATTTTTTTTGGTTTTGGGTTTCAGGTTTTTTGTGAGTGACGTCATAAGTGAGGTAGGTGTTTGGCCATTTTGGCTCATGTTAGTTGAATAAGGGCCTTGCCGCTAGATGGAAGTATTCGGCTCAAGTTTGCATTGGAAACTAGGCTAGAATCCATGAGTCTTTTATGACCTTGATCGACTTTCTGGTGTTTCTGGTTAAAAAATTATGGCCTAAAATACACAAAACAATTACGTACCTAATTATGGGATTACTTAGTTTTGTTGTTTTTAGTACATAACTATTAAATGTGAAACCCCAGCAAATGATCCAAAGTATCAAAAGACTTGGATTTTAGCCTAGACTCTAATAAAAACCTGAGCGAAATACTACCATCTAACAATTTAAGCCCAGGGCCAGATGATGTGGGCCGAAAAGGCTTTAAGCATCTGAACTTATGAAATCACTCATAAAAAATCCAAAACCCAAAACCAAAAAAGTATTTTCATTGCCAATTTGAAGACTTGCTGAATCTTTTGAGGGTTTGAATAGCTCTCTCGTGCGTTTGGCTCCAGAGATATTCCAATGCAAAGACATATGGAAACTGCTGGTTTTAGCCTCAAAACAGGCCAGAAGTGAAGGTGTTAATCTTATTAAAATTCTGTAAATTCGTAAGTTTTAACAACATCGTAAACAGTGAAGGTAACGGAATTATTCGTGGAAAATTAGTACAGCCTGCCAATACTTTGCAGAGTTTGTTTTTGACCCCTGATCTAAAATCTGTTGCTATTTAACACTTTCGATCCTGGGTGGTTAACCTGCGGCGATGTCCATGGTTCCTGGTGCTTTTGGCAGCAAATTCAAATGCTGTCTGCCTCTGCAGAAAGCAGATACTGCTCGGCCTTTTCCAAGTTTAGGCTAAAATGGTAAACCTAGCTAATGTTTTGTTGCTTTTGAACTAATCAATTGCCAACATATCAAATCAATTTCAAAACATTTTAGGCTATACCACTGCAACAAGCCTGGGCCTACCAGTGCCACTTTTTTACAAAAGTTTCACTGTTTTTGAGACAATAAAAGTAGCTTTACACTTGCATCAAACAATCAAACTATACCAACATGCCTAAACATGCTTACGGAAACGTTTCTGATACATTCCTACATGGTTTTCTTGTATTTGACAGCATATCAAAGCACTTACAATGCCCAAAGTTACATTCATTGCTGCCGGGCCCTGGTCCCACCTGGATGGAGCGACTCAAAAGGGGAATGCATTTAAACAGCCTCTGAGCCACAAAGAGTTTGGACTCTCATTCAAAAACCAAAAGTTACATAAACTCAGGCTAGGACCACATTTTTAGACAACACATCACTGCGAATTTTGGATGAAAACGTAAAGGTACGTCCCCAAGCACCCTTAATTTGCTAAAGCGTATATATATGTCGGCTGGGAACATGTTAACAAATTCCAACAACGTATATATACGTCGGTCGTTAGCGAATGTGTTAAGAAACTTCATTAGTTATAATGTGTGGTGTGATAAAATGAAGGCATTATCAAATGGGGCTTAATTGTGACTGTCAGGAATGCATCCTGCAATTTGCTTAAGTCAGAAATGCTAACCCTGCATTACTAAAAAATCATGGCGTAGTTGTGGATCAGATCAAAAATTGGTTTGTTAACTGGGAATGTTGCAACATTTGAAACCTCTCAGGTATAACCAAGAAACATTGAAGATGACACAGTTTAGTGAAATAGCCTGGGTGCCCATCTCCTTCAGTCATATATCACTCATGAATGTCACCCCAAGGTACTTAAACTTCTCAACTTGTTACTTTTTACTAACAGGGTACACTGACCTAGATTTATAGAGACATAAATTCCTTTGTTTTCTTGAGTGCAAACTTTAATTTCAGCTTGATCCTGCACAGCTGCAACTGACTAAAGTGCAGAGGCTTGGTTCACAGGATACAAGNATCACCAAATTCTCTGCAAAGAGCTATTGGTTCATCCTGTTGCATACAAAGAAACAGTTGGCAACCTGGCTCTGGCTGTCTGTATAGTTCACAGAGACAATTGAATGACTGCTCAACACATGCCCCAACATCTAGTGCAGCCTAGTAGTGGACTACAAGAACTCACTCAAATGATGACGAATACAGACTACAATGAGAGGTCACTGTAGACACACACCCTTGCTGGATTCCTTCACTCACAGCAAACAATTTTGCCTTAATGCTGTTAGCATGAACATTGCCTTAGACTAGTATTACCCTGTCCTAATGGCTAGAAGCAGGTTGTCATCACTGCTGTGCTCCTGAACTTCTAAGTTTTTCTTTAGGGCATCAATCATGTTTCTTTGAGGTAAGCAAAGCAATCACAGCCACTTTGCGTATTTCAAACTGCAGCTCAACTATTACATCAGTGTGCTAATATAAATCAGCTGACATAATGATACCGATGTGTCATGTATCGTATTGTCAACATTCCACATATGTACTGGCATAATTTTTCATGAAAGCCACTATGCTGTTGTTTTACACAGTGTTTGGAAGCCTAAGTTGTTGCTGCATATCTGATTCATTAAATCTGAACTTCCTGTTAACTTACAATTAGTATATTTTGATTAGTAAATCATTAATTTTCAAAAATACTAACACTGTATATATTTCTTCTGTTGTGAGATATTCTCATTTTTGTGAGTTGTTTTTAATTGTAGTTTGGGTAATGCAAAAAACATCAGCGTTGGTTGAAATGCTGATGATTTTCATAGGCAAAAATATATCCCCTGTAAGATCTTTAATGTCTGATTCTGTGCTGGGAAAAGATTCCTTTTGATAGACAGCATTGGTTGAAACATGTAAAATAATCTCATTACTTGAGTGCCATTCTATACATGTCCAGTAATTCTGTTATCAGTACTTAAATGGTTTGTGAAATGCAATGTCTGCAAAAAATTGAGCTGTCAAACAGGTTGGCCAGGCACAACAGATTACGCAGTAAGTGGTAGTTCTAGAAAAGTAATTGCAAGTAATGACGTGGGTCAAGCAACTTAAGTTAGGTGCTGGGCCAAAATATCTACCGTATTTTACGGACCATAAGGCGCAATTTAAATCCTTTTTTTTTCCTCATAAATTGATCGTGCGCCTTATAAGCCGGTGCCCCTAATGTATGGATCAAGTAGTGCTTTATTGCCTACACTCAAAACCAGTACTGACACTATTAACGTATTTTCCGGCTAATAAGCCGATTTTCTGGACCTNCTTTTGCGACCTAATTTTCTGGGGTCGGCTTATTGGGTGGATATAGCTTTCATCTACAACCTAGCCTAAACAAAAGCAGCACTAGGCTATAACCGATTACCGCCCCACCACCAGAAGTAAATTTCATAAGAACAAGTTGCCATAACAATAGCTAAGGTGCACATGTTCGCATTACGTATCCGATGATTGCGCAATAATGCGCGGTAGTTCTCATACAATTACAAACAATGCGCTT
>JGI24022J15233_10004027_pt1 | contig 14955 bp, 6 predicted proteins | sample Ectturendosymbi2_FD_15233 | JGI IMG/M metagenome (IMG submission 15233)
GTCCTGCAACAGAAAAGACATTCGTTAAAAAATGGGTTTTTTATCGAACAAAATATGGGTACGCATCTTTTTGGGTCACCCTGTATCTGAAGCTGGGAGGATGGACAAAGACAAGCGTGTGTGAAGCGGGACTGGCAACAGCAAGACAAAATATACGCAACAAAATTTTCGTATGCGCTAACTTGACTTGAGTGACATCGATCGTTGAGTTCAAATAAACCAAAATGAAACGAATACATTTGACCAAACTAAACTGGAGCGAAGTATCCAACGGGCGTCTTCATATGAACACAATTAAGTCACGCCACTAGTGTGGCAATTGCTGATAGCAAGAACAACGTTCAGGTTATTTTATTGCTTTTGTTGCAGGGAGGAATTGATGAAAAAGTCTCGATCGTCAATATTTTATCAAAGTTATCATTACCTTCAAAGATTAAATCTCGGGTACAATACAGAAATTACACAACGAATATGGACGCTGAAATGAAGCACTTGAAAATATAAATCAACGTTTGTACGAACACAGCCGTTTCTTTTAATAAAGGAACACCATGATCGCACCAACAAGTAAATAACATCGACATACTAATATGTTCTTCTATACTTTCCACTCGGTGAATATCGAATTGTGTCACCAGAGAGATTGCGAGACCACTGCGGCCAGCACGTGCTGTCCTACCAACCCTGTGCACGTAGTTTTTTGCCAGACCAGGTATGTTGTGATTGATGACCACCTGCAAAAGCCAGAAACCTTTCATAGAAAAGTCACACTTTTCGCCTCTCATAATGCCGAAACCAGCAGTTGCCATGAAATCAGACTGCCATTGTATTTATCTCGAAATGCACAGAAAAACTAAAGCGAGTATGAACAGCTACATTTCAGGAAATATGCATAACAGCGTTGGGCAGTTTCGCGTCCGGACTCGAGACTACAGTTTCTATGGTTTTGGACTCGGAGTTTCTTGATTGGACTACTATTCGAGTCCTTCACAAAGGACTTAGGTTCGTGGACTGGGACGCGCCGAATTAAGTTGCAGAACTGGTTTCGACAGAAATTTATAATTTATTGGGAACTTCTGCACTTCCCAGCAACTTCAACTGCAGCTATATTTTGTATGTGAAAATGAGCAATCCGGTATCGCCTACAACACCACAGCAACCCAACAAAGTCTGTAACTACTCAGCTCCACGTGATTGAAGCACATAAAGCTGAACACACGCAATAGGCAGTTTAGACTTTCATTTCCATAACAACAACAACTTGCTTTTTCACCACCAGTGGTCCACCTGGAATTTCTAGTGGTCCACAGAGAGTTTCATAAATCCTTGATAAAAACCTATCTGCAAAACACTTTCGACTAGTTGTTCATGAGCTGTCAGCACAGCAAAGTGATCCATCGGATATTTTTTTTAAAGATGGTCCCTGGGCCAAAAACGGTTGAGAACCACTGGCCTAACTTCACCATCTGGGCCGGTGGTACGTGGTTTAGGCCTCCACAAGCCTGGACCTTGGGGCCCCCAATATACGATTTTTTACATTTAATACATAATTTTCATATCAACCAAAACGTCAATTTATTTTAACAAATGTTTTTAAAAACATTTCTACAGCATCAACACAACATATAAAGCAGACAGACTTTAGCATTTGCTATGTTTCAAGCTAGGAAAATGACTTTTTCCTAGTTTTCAAAGATGCAGATGCTTTTATCAACTCGATCACATCTAATGTTTTTGCAGTTTCACTTTCAATAGATATCATTGCCAGATTTGTTAATCTTTCATCAGTCATATTTGATCTGCGAAACGTTTTGATTAACTTTAACTTGCTAAAGCTCCGTTCAACAGTACTGTGTACAGCAGTGATCGCTAAACTTTCATTATGATGGCCCCAAGCCCCTTTCAGCCGTAAATAAAGGCCCGTGTTTATTTTTAAAGGCTCAATTTCAAACTTATGGTGTATTCAGTGATCTGTAACATAACAATGCTATAATGTCATAAACCCTATAATGACAACAACAATACCTTGTTAATCAGTAGCGTAGCCAGCGCAAAACTTTTTCAGGGGTGGCAAATATTTTGCATTTCGCAAGCAACTATTTGGTTTGGGACACCACGTCTCGAAGCACAAAACGTTAAGATATGCTAGAAATTTGGGGGGCACAGCCCTTTATCACCCCTCCCGCGCCTCTGTTGTCAACGTCAAACAATCGATGTTCTTCAGTTGTTACAGTTGCCGTTGTTTCATCCCACGCAACCGCAGCAGCACTTTGGCTCTAACAAAGGTCCTCAGTCAGATGTGAAGGGCCCCCTTTATACCATTGTTCCCCAGCCGGTGGGTCCTTCCTCCGACTCTGTTCACCACAATAGCGGATGTCTATGCAACTTGAAAGTGTCAATAGGATTTTTCTAAACGTTTTCAGCATCATACACTTTTCCAAAAATCTAGCAAGCAGATGTACAAACTGTCTAAAAATAATTCTAACTGCGCGTTCGGTTCTGTTCGGTATAAGTGTAAAAACTTATGAAGACGCACATTGCATGCAGAATTAATCTTGAACGAACAGCAGAAAGTGACCGAAATGCAACATATAGCCCGTAGTTGATCAACCGGGAGCCGGTGGCCGCCCAGGAGGCCACGAATTCTTCGCTGGGCAGACACGAGCAGAAGCCTTCACCGGCTTACATTATACGTTAAAACGAAATCTACGTTTTTTATTGCAGGGCAGGGGGTCACAGCAGATGTCAAGGGTCTAGATAAGAGGGCCACGGAGGATCAAAGGTTGAGAACTGCTGATATAGCCCCACTGCTAGCAAACGACTCGATCTTTACTCATTAGCTGTCTGCTAGATGTTGGAAATGGCTCTGCAACGAGTTAGCTGGCTTTCTGATTATGCTTCTTGCCCTAATTTTAACAAAGCACAAGGCAATCCAGCATCAGCGCTTTTTTTCTAAAATTACGATTTCCACTAAAGGGAAAGTCATCAAAGCCAAAAGGTCAAATGACAGTTTTTTTTATGAAAAATGTTAGGTACCCGGTATGGTATAGATCTGAAGGAAGCCGAAAAATTTCCGACTAAATTCCATAATATTGATTGCAGTTTCCGTTCAGATATTTCCCTTGATAATTTTCTCTGATTCTAGGGACCCGACTCGGGTCCCTAAAACACCTTGAAAAACCCTGAATGACATCGAAAGTTGCCCACTTGCTTTGAACCACTGAAAGCGAGAGGTTCGAGCTCAAAAGATAGACTGCTTGCAATCACGTTACCACACAACACAAGACATGTGGTACTTAAACACTTTTTGTGAAAATTTACTTTATCAATTTGTTTGTTTTCGAAATCAGCTACGTCCTCAGTAAAATATCTAAATACTGCGTATCTTGGTCGTTTCTGCATGACAATGATTCTATTTGTTTACATGTATAAAAGAAGCAAAACTGCTTAATATTTTATTAATAGTGTTTCATAAGTGGTTGGAAAACATTTCTGCAGTAATTATTAACCACGTTATCTTTACATCACTGGCATCACTGACAAATTATACAGCATTGTCACAAATGCTCAAAATTTCTTTTGCTTCATCGCTTGTTTGTATGCACAAGATTACATGCTTGAAGCATGACGCGAAACTGTTAAAGATTTTATTAACAGCGTATCACGAGATGTTGAAAATAACTTCTTAAAATATTCATCATTTAAATCGAATCCTTTACATCATTGCACTGACGTATGTTATTATGCAACATTTTCAGCAATGCTCAGAGCTGATTCTTTTGCATCATTGCAACAAGTTGCATGACTTCGATAGCCACATCAAACTACTCAACTTTGCCTGATAAAATTGTTTCTTGCACAAACAACGCTATTTTACACCTCCACATATGGCACCTGTCCGTCGCAACTCTTTCGTTCACTTTATCTTAGTAAAAAAATACAGCACTCAGTCACTACAAATTATTACGAGTCACAGCTGCTTCTGCTCACCTCTTAGGTCATACTAAGTGTTTCAAATCTATGATGCATAAGTCGTAACAGTAAACAGTTTAAGAATGAGCAGGAATAAACTGGGAAATACGCAGGGGCACCACTGAACAAAATCTGATTTTATTGCCGCTGACTGCTTTGCTTCGTTTAGTGCTAAGGTGAATCCCCGGCGAGAACGACCCCGCGTTGATCAGACTACTTTTGGATTAAAGCCCTCTTTTAATCTATCAGAAAAAATAGCTCAACCATACGATGGTAACGAATCAACGGGTAACATTCAGGTACATTTGTCGAAAATCAACGAAAAATATTTTTTGTGACTTGGAAGACGCATTCATATTTTTAAAGCGTGCGGTTGTAAATAGTATTTGCCGTTAAGTCCTTGAGACACGATTTTGCGTGTCTCACAAAGGTTCCGCCCGGAGCATACGTCATCTCCCTTGCTACACCTCCGTAACATTTCACTGATTTTAGTCATTTGATGCCACTCGAAATGTATTTAGAAATGTCCTATCAGTGTGGAGATTTTGATGCTTTGAGGAATGCATATTTTTTAATTTTAATTGTTGTTGAAGAGTTAAGCAAGATACGTTAATTCGTTTAACAATTTTGCGACTCAGTTCTGCCTAAAAATGCGCTGATCTATCATCGCGAGGGGTGGCGTCCTCACATGCACACAACCAAAGTTCATCTATCTGACAAAATGTGCTTTTGCCAACTATAGTGCTATAGTTTTGCAACCAACTTTCCAGTATCGGAAGTGGTGGACTCAAGACTTGAACTCAAGTCCAGCAGTGAACGACTGGGCTCAGTCTTGGACTATAGCTGTTTAGTGGAGATTATACAACACTGAACCACACAGCGATTCTCAGCAATCATTCCAAATTTACAACAGCGAAGCGGAATGTAAACTCTTGCAAAATTCATTGTAAAATTCTTCCTCGAAGCAAAGCATTTCCGCGCAGTTTCTCATGAGCTCAGCAGGCCTGGCTGTAGGAATACAACGCTTACCTGGACAACAGGGATATCCAAGCCCCGAGCAGCAACGTCAGTCGCAACAAGCAAACGAATATTGCTGGATTTAAACTTTGCGAGCGCAGCAAGTCGGTGACGCTGTTTCATCAACGAGTGCAACACCACGCACTCGAAGCCAGCTTTTTGGAGAAGCATTCCCAGCACCTGGCAGTTTCTGCAATTTTAAACAGCATCTAAATAAAACATAGCTTTTGCTTTAAACAACGATGTCGGTTAATGAGATTAACACAAGTACATATAGGTTGAATCATTTATAAGAAGCATCTTCACAGCACTTTAGGTGTAAATAGTAAACCGCTTTCTAATGGCAGCTGAAGTAGTACATCGCTTTCTCACGAGTAGATCGCTTTCTAATGGCGACTCATTTAGGATACAAACTCGGGAGATATGATAAAACAATAAAACCATTCACGCCATTTTCATACAACTATGCACATAAAAACAAGCTGAGTGGACCACACATAGAACATGTAATGTATGGCACAGAAAGAACAGCCATACACCTAACGTCGAACATATTTTCAAGTGTTGAAGGACCAAACCGAAATTACTAGCGTAGATACGTTACACTGTGTGCGATTTATTCACAAAGACAAGCTCACTTTGCAAGAGTTTTACTTAAGCAACAAATTGAAACCTGGTGACAAACCTGCATGTTTTAGTGAAGATCATTATCGAATGATTAGGATACTTCTCCAATAGATCCTTGCAAACGTAAACAAGGTATCCGTCTTTGATATGCTCAGGCAGCAGTATATAACGCTGATCCAGCTGTTCCACAGTTGATACTCTGTGGAGCAGAAATTAAGGCGGATATTACGTTTTATAAATAGAAGCAAGACTACTTGGTGAAACCTTGTCATTCAAATATTTTGATAACCGATACTCTAGGCTTCAAGTCACAAATTATTTCCTGCAATCCAAGTAACGCCGCGCTAATGTTTTGCCGTGCCAATGTCAACTATTAACACTTATGAGAGAGCTGATCAACTATTCCGAGTTATAAATTCACCATTTGGTCAACTTCCAGCCCCGAAGTTGTATAATTGGGAAGAATTTTACGAACTTCAACTAAAACACCTCTCGAATTACTGACATTACAGTTCCCGACTTCTGGCGCGATCGCTTAATCGCACTTTTATAGACAATTGACGTTTCAGTAACAACTGTTTTCATCGTGGGCAAGATCCAGTGAGCGAAGCGCGGGCGTTTGACCAGGAAAAATGTGATGCGGCATCAACAAAAAAACANGGTATGTTTCAAGTATCATTTCTGATACATATCTCGTTTCGGGATTGCTGTTCGTTCATTCTAAAAGTAACCAAAACTGGTCGCTACCATTCAACAGGATATTTTCTTTCCCGCCAAAACCACGCAAATGACTCGATACCGATCACAACTGCCGTCGCAGCTGTCCCGAAGACAGTGAAAATAACCGCTCAAGAAGTCGATCATGTAAGTTCAACGTTTCCCGCAAAGCGACAGCGGCGAAAAATTTGTATAACTTCGCGACGACGCAGCCGCTTCACTACGAACAACAATGTGAGTTTACAAGGCGATCACTAACCTTTTTTGTGATCCTATTGCTATCGCGTATAAATTTTTTACGTACCACACACCAGGCTTTTTCAAAACTGCAACTTTCGCGCTTTCGCTCACTGAGATAGGTGGAATGAGTCCAGCTAATAAAGGAAATTGCTAACAAACAGTGTAACGTCAGCCTTTATTAAATTTTTAAGGACGTCTCTATCGATAACTGTTGGAATTAGATATTTTTATTGAGTCCACAGCAACTACACATTTGTTGTGATATGGACAAACAGCCAAGGCTTTCGAAGACAAAAGCGTTCTTCTTGGACTGAATTGGACAAACAATGAAATATTAAAAGTCACGAACTTGCTCTCTGCTTCCCAGAAAAACGGCTTTTTGGTCGACAACTGTTTTACTTCATTCAGAGTATCTGTTAACGTTGCGCTGAACATAAGTGTTTGCCTGCAACAAAAATCGTAAAAAACACTACAGCGCTCACAAAACAACACAAACACAACATCGCGTACATGCGCAAGAAAATGATATAATGCATTTCATTAAATAAAAAGGAGGGCCTGGCGATTAAGAGAAACATAGTTTTGCTATACACGTGAAAGCTAGTGTTTTATCTTACGCACAAGGTAGTCATCAGTGAGAAGACCCGTAGCACTGGGCCTCATGTTTACTTTTTTCCTTTTAACTGATTTGACAGATACTGTACAACAAATATTTAGAAACGCTCTAGCGATGAAACAGTGCTTAAGGCAGAGATTCGGATGGACAAACAAGAATTGCCTTAGATCGACTGCTGGTATCAAACATTTTAACAGAGACTCGTATTTGTATTTCCCCATAACTGTGACATGTGTGTAAAAACGGTATCATCTCGTTTTTGTGAAGGTTAAAGTTTCACCAACATGTCAACTTAGACGCACCGTTTACAAGGTCGAAAATCCTAACAATGATTTTACACCATTTTCCTCTACGGCAACTACTTCCTTATGATCCAAAGCAACTTCAACAAACAGCCTTTCCAGGATTTTTGTCGATGACACCGTGTTTTACCGAACCCTCAGCGAACAGTGACAAATATTTGCATTGTTGGAAAAGGATTTTTAAGTTTTATAATATGGTTACAACCTAAATTACTCATCACTATCCGTGGTTTGCCTGCAGAAACTGTCTTGCATGCTTTTCCGAGTCGTTACCAGCATTCACTTCATAAAAGAAAAATTACTGTCTACATCACGATTTAGTGTCGCGCAGGTCAAAAACTACTACCAGTTCGAAAAATCACGTCACTAATGAATGTGTTCTAGCTTTTTTGTTTGTGGGATAACCTGTTACAACATTATTTATTTAGGCAACAGCAAGTCAATCAATTTTAGGTGGGGGACAATGACCAATGCTAGTCCGTAATAACCACCCGGAAGAAGACATGTAACCAACTTGCCTCAGAATGTGAACAGCAACGTATTTTTCATACTAACAAAAAGTTAAGGATTTGGCTTGTTGAATTTAACATTCCTTCAGACTAGCCATCCAACAAAGCTAAGACTCTGCATGTGTACTCATGAAAATCTTGCCCAGTCCTATTCTATAAACCGTTCTCAGCTCAACAATATAATCTCATTGGACGATCCAGCAAAGTAGCTCAAAGATTATGCCTGCACCAAACTGAGTGCCAGTTTTCACATCGCATACCTTAAGTCAAAATAATGTTTGATTAGATATATATTGCTTTGTGTCAAAATTTCATAAACTTCCAGCATTTTATTGTTACCTTTCATCAAATCTAAAGAAGAAACAGATACAACAGAAAATACATGTCAAAGGGGGGTAATAAGTTATAGTTCAGCCTGAGCCAGTTATAAAAACATTGGGGATAAGTTTGCTTGTTTACCTCAAAAACAGACTACATGCTTGTTTGCCTTCCAAATGCTGTTTCGAATTATAAATGTTCCACACTATTGACTGAGAAAAACTAAAACACAACTCGGATTTGGAAGACTAGTTACATGGACTAAAGTAGCACATTTTTAGGAAGAAAAGATTGCTAGGAACAGGGAATGCATCCTACACCTTACCTTTCTTTTGGCAATGACTGAAAAATTACATTCAAGTCTTCAGTAAAATCACCATCCAGTTTGTCTAGTAAACGGTCTGCTTCATCAAGCACCAAGAATCTGATATTGGTACATTCAGGAGGTTAATAGAGCACAATGTTGTTAAGTATCTAATTTGTATTTTTAAAGAAACACACAATTGATTTTTAAAAAGCAGTTTCAGAAGACTATGTGAGGTTTAACAGAGATATAGCTACAGTCCGTGAAACCAAGTCAGTTGTACAACTTTACCCAAACAACTAGCTAGGTTTTACAGACTACTTTGTGATACACTAATTGTTTTACCTTTTGATAAATAACATACTAGATGTACGTACTGAAAAAAAAACATAAATAATCAACTATAAACTTCTGCATTCAAAGATCTATTATCTGCAACCATTAAGCCACCTAATTTTGTTTAACTTGAAGTTGGCTTCAGAGCTTCTAAGATGATCAGCTAGTCTTCCTGGTGTAGCAATAACAATATGAGGTTTACGCTTCATTTCAGCTGCTTGCGCTATCATATCTGCAAACATAAAATCCTTTTTTGTAATTGTAGACATATATGGCTAATAGGGTCTGCTCACTGACCTGACTAAACAAAAATTGATGAAATTTTTTAATTCTTCACACCTGTTACCAAAATAATAAAAAAATGATATTTTGTTCTATAAACCGATTTAGCAAGTGATGAAACAAGTTGATGTATAAGAAGAAAAAAAAAACAAATCTAATGCAGGTCTACACTCCCGTTCCACTTAAACAGAAAGCAATAATGCACTGCACTGATAAAAAATAACGTTGAAATGAAGTGAAACCACAAAAACAACGCCTGGCATTTCAGGTCATTTGATGGAAAGTTATGCACTAAATGTCATACAAGGTTCCTTCCAGGTTTTTGCCTGTAGGCTTGTACCTGACACTACTCAGCACTAAGCAAAATTGATCAGCAGGAAAGAAATTCCACTAGATTGGGATTTCTTTCTGATTCCAGTACTAGCTGAAAATGTTTACTACTTTTCAACTTTTTTCTGTTAGCAAATAACTTGTGATAATGTAACATACTGGTAAACAGGGTATTTTTATTGTAATATATAGCAAGGTTAATTGAAAACAGACAAGGACAAACTATAACTTTCAATCCAGCCTGCTGAACTAGTCCAAATTTTAATAAACCTTATCCATTTTTTCTATCAATTTCCAAAGTTCCAGAACATGGCACATAAGATGCATGATCTGCTTGGCTCAACTTCTGTTTGTGGGCAGACACTTCGTGTCATGAACAAAGCTTGTCATAAATCAAAGTTAATTGACCAACACCACAGATTTATACTGAGAAATGCCACAACAAAGCTAATTCCAGACTCTGATGCACTGGTTAGAAAGTGAAGTTAGCAACACTGTTGCTAGTTGCCACTAATGTACAAAGTGACTTTCTTTGCTGAGTTGTAAAATAAATGCATTTATAAAATCACTTATCCAGTAACCTTTGCATAGTACATCATCATGCTTTGTCTTCTGTTAAAGTACCTTGTGCATGGTAACATTTACATCTCATTTATACTGGTTTTCACAACAAGTCATCCATCTGTTCCCAACATGACCTGATGTCAAATTTTACAAGACACTGCAGTCTGCAACTCAAACAGTTTTCCCACATGTGATTGAAACAAACTGGTGAAAACTTATTAATAGAGAAGTTTTGTTCGCTGTCTCACATAAATCAAAACACTTTCTACAAAATGCCTGCCCTCCAAATCTTGTATTTGAAAGCTACATTTCCACAGGATACAATCTATGACTGCTTTAGCTTAAAGTGTTTCAGTGCATTTTGAACAACAGCACAGACAAAACAAAACATTAAAATAAATCTGGTTGCGGCTGGAAATAAAAATCTTGTTTCTGGTACATCCCTTGCAATAGCAAGCCATAGTCTTAAGTAAAAGTTCAACAACTTCAAAAAAACTCTACACATGTTTAAAAAAACACTTATTTAAACATGCTTAGCTTTGTAATTGATTACTTATACTTCAACAAAACCATAGGTAACTTGCCTGCTTTGTACGAAAGATGCATTCATAATAATTATCTTACCCATTCCACCAACTATAACTGCATGACGCAGACCAATTGGTTTTCCCAATAATGAAAATTGGTCAGCAATCTGATACGCCAATTCCCTTGTAGGAGTTAAAACAAGACAAAATACACCATATGGATCTTCTGAAAGCTTTTGAAGGATGGGCAAAGCAAAAGCAGCTGTTTTCCCACTTCCTGTTTTTGAACAACCAAAACAATCCTTGCCTGCAAATGAGATAGCAAAATAACAATTTCATTCTTATTTATGCAATGACAAACATTTCACATATCAAAGTCTGATTATTTGGTATGATATGCTTGCTTTTATGCTTATACGAATTTTATAAAAGCTGTGAACAGTTTGAGTCACTTGGAACATTAATTTCCATACACCTTTCCTGAGTCCTCAGCCCAATGTTACAATAATAAATGAATGCAACAGATGTTAAAGAGTTTTTGATTCAACAGGCGAACTTTTCAAATAAAGAAGTATTTGGGCAACCACCATTGAACTTTTTGTGTTTTATGCATACATAAACAAGTTTTATGTGAGAACAACACATGTCATGCATCATTGTTAAGACTATTTAACAGTGATTCTCAACCACGATACAAGAATATCAAAGGGTGCCATAGGGTTCAGCAAAGATTGTGAAAAGAACAAGTTAGGTTACAAAAATATTCAAAGCCAATAAAGTGTCTTATCAGGGTGCCATCATAAAGTTCAAATTTATTTGGCAAACATGCTGGAAACTTTCGGATGTGTAAGAAAGGTTCAGAAAGTCAAAAACCCTAGGAAGTCAGCTATACTCTTGCTAGGAAAGTCAGCTTTGCTCTTGTGAATTGTTCTTAGCAACAGTACGTAGTTTTTCTGAATTTGTTACAATGTCAACATTCACTAGTAACTTTTTTACTGGCTGCACAGGACTCAAGATGTGTAAGACACAAAACTAGTTTTCTTGTGCAAATAAAATGTGATGATTCACTTGTGTGGGTCACTGTGGTTTAACTATTATTACTAAAAGTCAGCTATATAACGATTCTCAATACTACATTTCCAGACTACCCATATTATTTTCATAAGGCAAGTACTGCACAGTGGAAACCGCTTAATAGAGCATCAGTTTATAGAGCAAACCGCTTATTCGAGCAGTTAGATGTGTAGCAGCACCATGGTTGCACACAGTTAATGCAAAAATGAAGTAAAACAATAAAAAATTGACCAGTTCTTTTGTGCTGAAGAGGGGCAAGAGTGAATGGTGTCCACCACAACAGCTGTTGTGCAATACATTATGACAAAAATGTTGCAAAAATACAGTAACTTTTCTTTTTACAGTACTGTGTACAGTGCTCATAACAAGAATAAAATACAGTACCCTCATAATGATATGTGTATTGGTGAACCCGTAGTGTGAATGACACCCTATGTTTATTGCAAAAAGTTCTCATCGGATAAAAGAGCAACCGTTTATTAGAGCAGGGTTTGCTATTCCCGAGGGTGCTCTATCAACACTTGAGAGCTGGTCTATGAATGTATTGTACCAAGATTTCGGCCTAAAACCAGCAGTTTTCGGTTACCTTTCCAACGTCATAGCTCCTCCGCCAATTGCGCTAGAGAGCTGTTCAAGGGCTTAAACGGATTGGCTAGTCTTCTAGTCTGCACTCGAAAAAAAAATTTTGGTTGGGGATTGTGGATTTTTTGTGAGTGATGTCATAAGTGAAGTAGTTTTGGGTCATTTTGGCTCATGTTACCTGGCCTAGGGCCCAACCGCTAGGCCAAAGTATTTCGCTGAAATTTTTATTAGAAACTAGGCTTGAGTCCGAGTCTTTCGAGCCTTCGATCGACTTTCTAGCGTTTCTGGTTCAAAAGTTATTATCTAAAATAAACAAATCAATTAATTGTCTAATTAGTCAAATATTTTTATTACTTTACATCACAACTTTTGAACCAAAAACCCCAGCAGGTCATCCGAAGTATCAAAAGAGACGAGGATTACAGCCTACTTTCTAATAAAAACTTCAGCGAAATACTACCATCTAACAGTTTGGGCCCAGGGCCAGGTGAAGTGGCCAAGGTGGCCTAGAAGTCTTCCACTTATGACATCACTCACAAAAAATCCGCACCCCCCAACCAAAACTTTTTTTTCGAGTGCAGACGAGAAGACTTGCTGCATCTTTTGAGCCTTTGAACAGCTCTCTACCACTTTCGGTGCCTGAGTTACGCGTGTGCAAAGCCACGTGCGATCCAGTTGTTTTGGCACGAACAGCTTGATTTAAACCAGCTTCTAAAGTGTTAATGTACTTATCAATATATCATCCCCAAAGTTAAACAACCAAATTTTTTAAATTTTGAAGCAGAGTGCATAACTATGCTGATGCTTCTGGTTTAATCTCAACACCTAAGGCTGAATTATTTTGCAGTCGCAAACGCTGACAATTTATAGGTCAAAATAAAGTCAATATTTGTAAATCACAAAGTCAAAATTTTAAGTTTTTAGTTAAAAAAATTGGTTTCATGGATAAATTCATTGTCAGTGCATAGCAATGAATGCACCAACAAGTTTATTATCATTATTTTCTGATTTGGTGTTCAGCTAAACATTGACCTCAACTTCATACCAGTTGACTTTTTCGAGTTATAAGCAATTGAAATATGGTCATGCATGAGCACACACAAAAACTGTGTCTTACTTCACCTTGAATTACATAAGTTCAAATAAAGAAGTTTGATTTACGTAAGTACACAAGTTCAAGTACCAATGATCGATTTTTATAAAAACCTTCTGTCACATTCTTTCAAATATGACAGTGGCTACAGATATGCCTATGGATCTTGAAATTTGAAAACTTATTCATACGCCATCTGTGATGTAACAGTAACATATGACTAGAGTGCAGTAGGCTTATTAGAAACGAACTAAACGTAAAAGATAAACCTAACCTTAACCCTAACCGTAGCCCCAACCCTAACCTAACACTAACCCCTAAAGGTAACATCTAACCTTAAAAAAAGTAAAGAAAAAAAACGAAAGTCGGCAAGGTGAGAGTCAAACCGAAAACCATTGGCGTAACAGCCATAACGCATAACCCCTAGGCTACGAGATACACGCTGTTTGGATGACAAATTGACCTTTTGATTTGAATTGCGTCATGCCAGGTGTATCCATAGTCACTTCCTTCAAAATTCCAACTAAAATATTCACAAATGAAAAAACACAAGGGTGTTTTTATGTCAGAACATGAAATTCACAAAAAGTATATGCAAATATTAAATGGGAACACTGCAAATTTCAACCAGCACTTTGCGAATACTGGTCTAATTAAAAAAATTCAAGGTGTTTTCAAATCAGAATGATGACATCTTTCTGCTTAGGAAATTTCATGTATTTTGCTCACTGTCAGGTATATGGCTCTGGATCACTTGATATGGAATGACCCTAGTGGTTACTGGTTAGTTAATTTAGTACAAACACTAGGAATGATTAAATTCATTCTATTCCCTCACATATTATATTCTTAAAAAATTTCACAGGCTTAACTTACCTTCCAGAATTGGAGGAATACAGTGATACTGGATAGGTGATGGTCTTTTAAATCCCAGATCTTGTACTTGCTCTAAAAGCCACTGATTTAAATGAAGATCATGAAAATCCCCTTCAGTCTCCATTGTGAAATTTGCACTGGGCTACAATAAACACATTGTCTTTTGCTTTGCAAGAAAGATTCTCTACTCCCACTGTGGTGTTTCTTATACACAGTCTACCTACAATTTAGAAATAGTGTAATTTGATCATCTGCACCATTTTATATTTGATAAACGATAACTAAACTTAGCCTATAGTATTTCCACCCAAAAATGGGTGTGCTATTCAATGAGGATTTTCAAACAACATTACGATTACCAACAAATAAGAAATGACTATAACAACATAATTTCCAATCAACCAGCACTAAAATTAGTGAAATTTGCTAAAAAAACAAGCAGTGATGAGGCATGAGCAAACTCAAATAAAGCAATCAATCATTCAATGCGAACGGTGGTAGGCTATACAAATGGAAATTTTGCAAACCTGATCCATTCATTTCAAATATTTTTCATTAACTCCATATTCAACCCATAACCGTAACGTATTCCAATATTCAACCCAAATCCAAAACCATGTGCACACTCAGTTGCACATCAGATTAGCCAACACATCACGGTAATAGGCT
>JGI24022J15233_10004029_pt1 | contig 14953 bp, 6 predicted proteins | sample Ectturendosymbi2_FD_15233 | JGI IMG/M metagenome (IMG submission 15233)
TCGTTCTGTTCTGGTTTATTTGTCTTTCAAATACATTATGTAACAAGCTACATTTCCAGCAATATTGAAGCTCAGGTACAATTCGTTTTAGAGGGGGAACGTTTTTGACAAAGTTTCCCGACCAGTAGTAATTTCTCTCGGAGGCCCTGCGTACAGGGCCACTTGCCATACTGTTTGTTTGCATGACATTTTCCATAACCAATCCTTCCTACTAAATATCGCGAAGACAGTGTGCAGCACGTCGTTTAAATAAAACGGTCTGAAGTAAACAAAGGTTTAATACGTGTTTCGAGAGCTCATCTGTTCGTTGACGCATTTCTGATTGCAGCAGCACACGACTGTAAAAACTTTAGCTCGTACGCTTACACAGTAGCACGTGCAATAAAACCATTTTCTCATAAATAATTCATAAAAAACGAACACATTCAATCAAAATAACATAATTTCAAACGGAATAAAAAAAAGGGATAAATGCAATCTTAAAAATTGCACAATTGTCTGAATGCAATTGCCTAATTCACAACACGTGCGTAAACTGAAAAAATTTTATGTGCAAAAGTGAAACCACTTTCTCGGGTGGCTTTCAATATCATGCATCGCATTTTGCTTTCATTAATACATTACACGTGTAAAAGCTTATAGTCAGAGCAACAAACCTTTACTTACACTATAAGTGCCTTCACCCTGTGGAGGTCTGCAACCCAAATGACCCCTGGTCCTTCACAGCCTCCCACTCTACCATAAATTTTATGAATAGCGGGTCTACTTGGAACTTACCATAACACTATGCAGCGATGCTAAATATTTTAGTATCTGTGTTGGCGCCATCCATGCGCATGCTCTTTTCTAGCGCGACATATCTACGCTTGTGTTCCTTCAAAGCAACCGTGTTCGCGCCACTTACTCGTATGCTTTTCCATTACCGCCATCTATTTATGTTCGTGTTCTTTCATGTATCTGTGTGCTCCTTGTTAGTGCCGTGTATGCTTAAGTTCTACTCCATTGCGCGAGGATATGAAGACATTAAACAATAAACAAACATATACAGAGTACAAAATAGGCGTCAGAACTTGAAGGTATAAAGTTTTTTAAGGAAGGTTCAGAACTTGAAATACGATCACAGATCGTTTCCCCACGAGCAATTAGTTTGGACCAGTAAGAGATGTGTCGAAAAACTTGTGCAGAAGCATATTTCAAATAAAGACAGTTGTAAACCTTTCCATTAAAAGCAGTTTCACAAATTTAAGCTTGATGCTGGTTGTTCCAAAATTTGCATGAAAAGAAATTCGCCTGACACAGGTAATTTTCATGTGCAACTTGACGCTAATCTGGTGACATTTACAAAGATGCTTCCTACTACTTCAAAACTGTGTCACAATGGTAGAACTTGATATTTAAACCACAATCGGTGCATGCTTAGCTTATCAGTGCATTCGCGATGGAAATTTACTCAAAGAAACGAAACACGCAAGTTCAACATAAAACTTGAGGAAAGCCAAGGAACCGTGTATAGTTTTACTCGGTCCTACCTAGTGGTTGTCTGAGCAAAATGCGGAAGAACGTCATCTCAAGGTTCCCTTGCTTCTATGTGCAACGTCAAACTATTGACGCTTGTGTTGTCATTTTTAGATTCTCAATAGAAAAAATGCTCAACAAGAAAGCGTTCCCCATTTGTGGGTTTAGGACCACACCTCTGGGCGACAACCAGATAATTTGTCGACCACTCGTTTCAATATGATGCTGAAGATTCGTCAGATTCGCCAAATCATTCGTTTCGCCCTTCACAAACCGCGCGAGTACTTCAGGGGCATGGCAACAAATTCTCGACCACCAGAGCCTCATTCCACTTCAGTGGCGACTCATCCCGCCCCACTTGAACATGGCGGAGACATCCGGAAAATGCATCGTTGTACAATCCGAAGGAATGTCGTTTCGTGTTTCTGTTTTGACCAAATCCACCCAGGAACAAGACACCAGCATCGTTGAGTTGATGAAAAGGAACCTGCGAAGGCAAAAACAAAGCTTGGTGTGCGTGAAGAGCATGTATGTATGTATTTGTTGGAAATGAAGAAAAGTTATCAAGTGAATGACCAATTGCTTTATTCGACGAGCACCGTTTGTTAAATTTCGCCACAAATTTTCAGTAAATCAACTACAACGGTTGACCGGGTATTTGGACCTCTTGCTGTACAGCAAGATTGAACTGCCGTGCACATAATACAAGATCAAGTTTACATTTTCGGGTTATACGAACAATAAGCAGCCTGCAGCGTTACGAACCAGACAAGTTCGGAACACTGCAGCATGCAGTCACTGAAACAACTTGCCATCACTTGAAGTCCAACTTCCACTTTTCCATCAACAGACATTACAAGTGTTCGATTATGTCTCTCTATCTCGACCTTGTGCCAAGTACCATCGTTGTAGGCTTGACCCGTGACGTCAGTTGACCTAAAATCAAATCCGGCGCCAAGCTGCATGGAAACCTGCGCGAAAACTCATGAGATCTTATATTCTGGCCGCTAATAAAAACATTTCTGTAACTATGCATCGGTCAGACTCGATTTTCAGAGGTGTTAAAATGCATGCCAGCAAAGTTAAGAGTAATTTTTTGCACGGTGAACATCAAATAATAACACTTTTCTAAAGTGCGACCACTAAAAATTCAAGAAGAATGCGAAGACGGTTTTATCTCCAAGAAAGTGATGGAAACAAGTTCCGATGTTCGCCTTTAAACTTTCTTTCGCCATTTTTTACGCTTGCAGCTCTTTGATTTTGAGTAGAATTGCGATTAAATACTACACACTGTTTTCCACTAATATTATTTTGATAAAAACAAACTCCAAGTTATGCGTGGATTGTTATTATAATGTTAAGATGATTCTAATGGTGCAGTATAGTGACAAAACCTATGGCACTACCAGAAAAAAGCACACGTATGATAAAAACTACAAACCATCAATTGCGTTAGAAAACCATATGTTTGTACCTTGAATTTCAATTTATACATCTTCATTAATTTTTCAGCACGAAACGTAGTGGATTTGACAACATTTGGTCGCGATGACTTACCTTTAATCTTCTGCCTTCGAGACCAACGCAGACGTGATCATCTTCAGAGGATTGGCCATTTCCTAACCACATCAGCAAACCGTCTGTAGACTTAGTTCGAAAGGAAAAGGAAACGTATGTGCTTGATAGATCTTCCATAGAACGCGCGGCGCTTGTGTTTAGAGCAAATCTGAAACGTCAAAACGGTGTGGATCTCAGCAAGATAAGAATAAACTCTCTAATGTTTCAGATTAAAAATAAAAACAGTGTCTGGTATTTGCAAATTCTTTAATTTCACCTCCATCCTGGTGGAAATAATATCCCATAAAGACCATCGAATCCACCGGTAGCTGAACAGCGATAAGAAAGTGCATGAGCATTAGCATTCAATAACTGCAGTTTCTGTGAGTTACAACTGTTTCTCAGAGTTTTCTCCAGGACAGCTTTAAAATATTAATTAATATCAATACTGATCAAAACAAAAAATTGCTTGTCGTGAATTTCAGTAATTTAACAGTCGTGTTATCAAGTCAAATCAAGTCACAAACCTATTCAGACATTTTGAATCGATTCATTCCCGGCAGGAATGAGATACGACTAAAAATAAATTAAAAAACGAGTCAAATTTTCCGAAAAGTCGTATTAGACAAAGATTTCGATCGTAATCAAAGGGAATCATCGTCATTTTCAGCATACCTATCAATTTCTTTATTTGCCGCATACATCAAATCAGTTGCACCCACATCATTCATCAGAGAGCATTGGTCATAAAAACGTGATTTACCCTTCGCATGCATCCGATACTGTTTTGTAGTAATTCGTAACAATCTGCTCACCTTGCGTGGGAAGTCCCTGTGAACGTCATCGGATCTCCAGCACTCAGGCCGTCTGATGCAACGTCACAATCAACACCTTGCCAACCCCAGGAGCAGAAACAAGCCCGCGATATATTTTCAGCAAAAGGAATGCACGAAGAGTTGTGAAAACACGAGCCGTCAGAACAAAGCGAGTATTCGCTGCAATGAGAGCCAGACCAGCCATCTTGGCAAACGCAGTCAACTGAAATAAACGTAAATAATTTTGGAATAAGCGTGTGTGTAAAGTAAGACATCATTCCTTTCAGGGAAACATTACTGTTTACGAAAGTGTCTGAAATACCTTGATAAATAATGCCATCAATCAAGATCGCCTAACGGCTTTTTTACCGTAATTTAATCTTAACGAACGTGTGATCCTAAAACTTTTCCACATTTTAAACCTAGTTTTCTATCAAAAAAGTTGACCTGTTTTATTCGACACAAAATGCATTTCTACGTTTTTAAGCAAATCCGTGGAACACTTGCCCATCGTGACAGAAACAACAAGTGCCATAAAAATATCTTACACTGTCCGTAAATTAGCTAGCAGGTTCGAATTGAATTAATAAGGCTAAAAGATACCCAAAGAAAAGACTAAAAAATACAAACAGAAAAGATCGAGTAGTTTTATGCAGCAAATCACTATGGGGAATTAGGTCAGGAAGTAATGACAACAACTAATCACATCTTTGACGATAACATTGTTTCAAGCAGGAAGGCTTGTCGATGCCTCAAATCATCACCAGTCAATCAAATTCTACGTTATCTTAAAGTTTGAAAAAGGTATAGCGTGCGAAACAGCATGCTTGTCTAATTTTTAATAAGTTGTATTTATATTTCATCGAATCAAAACTTTATTGATTCTCAACGTACAGTAGATAATTACATTATGCTTCATAAGCAAAAAGTAGGTCAAAATATAAAGTGAGCATGCAAATCATACGCGACGTCCTAAAATTGAAGCAAGTTGTCCTGTTGCGTTGAAAGAGCTCTTCGTCAAAATATTTAGGCGGGTTCAGTGAAATCAGTTTGTTGTAAACAACGTCACGCAGAACAAGCAACTTACAATTAGCGGAGGTTACTCTGCACATTCCTTTGCCTCGGCAGGTGTTGTGACCGCAAAGCAGCCCGTCGCAGTCGTTCACGTCAGACCCCATTCTTTCATAAGCGTCGTTGGACATTTTTTCATCATGGTAATAATCCAAGTCATATGACAGATTATTCAGTGTTAGTCTTCGAAGACAACCTGGAAAAATGTAGCACGTGCTGCAAGGCAAAGTCCAATTTTCGCAGAAGTTGTGGAGGCAAACAACGCGTTTATATCAAATTACCGTTTCAAGAACACAGCAATCATTCAACATCTCGGTTTGCTTATTCTACACAGAAAATATGTTTTCTGCAGAAGTTGCCCCTTTACTTGCCAGTTGAGACTTTCGCTTACCAACAGACAAACAAGTGGTTGCAAAGGATCAGATGGATTTGCTGGTGGGATCATTGCAACGTCACCGCACAACATGCCACATATCCTCGTCGCCATCTGTTGTTGTTTTATGGCTTTGTTACGGAATGTACTTCGATCGCAAACATTAGTTTGACGATTATCATCGTTACTTAAATACTTGTCGATAAATAACCAAAGGGTGTTTAGAGCAAGATGCATTAAAATTCTCTTGAAACAGTGGTTCTTATTCAACCTTTACCTGACCGCGTATCCGGTGATGGGTTTTACTGTGGCTGCGTATCACTTGATCCAGACGAGCAACATTTGCTAAAATGTATTTGAGTACTGACACACACAAATGAATTAACAAAAGCAATTCAATGCGAAGGCTGCAACTGTTTTTCTCCACAAGTATGATCTATGCGGAGCAGAACCTCGCTCATAACGCATCGCAGATCATGTCCAGGTGCAGCAAGACGATTCCGATTTTTTGGACTTCGTGGCTGGTTGAAAACCCCTACTCACGCTCCCTTGCAAAGGGGAAGACCAGTGGCAGAGGAACGGGGTTGCGGACCGATCTCGGTTAAGTGGGTGCCATGATTAGCTAAATACATATAAAACATCATTCAATGTCCTTTGATTTTTTTATCTCGTCAGCTAGGATGTCAATGAATAGACTCCATAAATTCATCTGAAACTAAACTTCGCATATTACCCAGAAGCTGCTCGTGTACAACGGGATGAGAATTACTGCTTCAAAATCACAAAAAAATAAGTACAGTATATTCAAACGAGCTTGCTTGGTCGTTGCAGACAACAAACCTGAAAAACCCAAGAGTTTTCCCGCACTAGCTCTGATGTCGACTGTGCTTATTTCCGGATGACCACCGACGTAGCAAAACTTTTCCACGTCAAGTGACGACAGGTTGCTTGAAGATTTTTCGCGCAACATTTGTGAGGCTGTTGGAAATATGTTTCGGAATCGAAACAAGCAAAGAAATTTAGTGGTGAGTTCACCACTAATAAAATTATGTCAACTTGGACGAGTTACGAAGTTGTATAAAAATAGCTGCTTTCTGAAATATTTGTCGCATAAGAAGAAAGAAAATCGGTGACAAGTATCAAAACAACAGTTTTCAAATTGCGACGTTCATAATTTTAAGTCTCTAAAACCAACTAAAGTTGAACGGCATAGTTTGTGTTTACCAGCATTGGTAAATTTAAAGCCACAGCCATCCCATTTGTTTACTACTGTTACACATCCTTCAGTTTTAGCAAAATTCTGAAAGGAGATAAAATACAACAGAATGTTAAAACTTTTCAAGGGGCTGGATCAAGTTACAAACACATTGGACGAAGTACAGCAAAGAACAAAACCCATGCAACATACTGGGATAAGATCTTATACAAATCTTGTTTCATTGGTAGCAGAGAAATAACTTGAAATAATGCCAGTCTTTTAGGAACTTTCTTTTCGTGTTGTAGGTATAGCGTTACGCACAAAAAAACAAATGTAACAACAAAAACAGGTTTTCCAAAGAGCACCAACGCAGCGCATGCATCGGATGAAATGAAAATACAAGGCAATAGGTTGTCTCCCGGAGCGGCACAATTAAATTAAATAACCATAAATTTGGTAATAATAATAGAAAAACTTGAAATTAAATAGGTTCGCAAAAGGATCACCTTTTCTATTTACTCCAATGCGGTTGACTCGAAGAAACCCTTCAGAACGAGTTCTTCCAGCAAAAACCTGTTTCAGAAAAAGCATCATTTTTGGTCGAGTTCTGCACAATTCCTACGCGATAATTCAATAACAGTTTTACAGTAAATGTTTTCAGGTGATTCGAACACACCTGTGAGTGACGAGCGCAATAGACTGGTACCACAGTCTATCACTTGTTCTTACCCGCACCGATCAACTATGATCACATGCATGTAGCGTACGTGTTTGTGATGCGCTCCATAGTCTGGCAAGCTCATATTGAACCCTTTTACAAAAATCTAAGGCAAAGTTTCGTTGTTTTTCCAATAGCTCGTTTTCCCACCGTTCGAAATTGTTCTACTATCGTTATTCATCCACGCTTTTGCATGTGCGTGTATGTGCACGTGATTTTGGATACGCCGTCATCCAAGGACCGCATCGGGCAGGCACATTCAAGATATCTTCGCTGCATGCGGGGTCGCTTTCAATTTGTTGAAGCGATGATTTAGCCAAATATTCACGACGAAATCGTCTGCATTTCAGAAACCTTGAACTGGAGGAACCGGAAGCGTTAACGCAAAGCTGAAGCTAAACAACATCGTGGATCAGCTTTCAGCGGCCTTGGATGTCAGTCGTCAGCATGCCTCTGCAAATAACCCTATGTGACACTCTGCCAAAAATTGCAACAATAAGTGATCCTTTATGATGTCTGCTCCTATTGCTGCTTTTATACATTTGGTAAGTGTACAGAAATTAGCATAATATTTGCTTTTTTTCAGATAGAAACCATTACCAACCATGACTTACTTCATACCATCTACCAAGCGACACTCGAAGAGGATGACGTAGAATGAGAAGGGACTGAAAACCAAGGCTGAAGCGGAGTTGGATGCGACTGGCATGGAGCGAAACACTCAAGAAGTCACAATTGGTCCTAAACAAGGCAAAAAGACGCATGTTTGCCGAAATATAACCGAATATATCAAAGAAGTCCTTAACCGCTCGTTTCACCAGTTGTTGATATCGTTCTAAACCAGGGGCTCAAACTCAAATGGCTCCAAGGGCCAAATGTGGAATTATGAAGTAATCCGAGGGCCGCATTATGACTCACACGCAACAGTGGCTGTACCTGAACCTTACTAGAAACAGTTTTTGCATCTTATTTCCTGCGAAAGTTGTCATGAGTTACAGATAAATCATTTCTAGCCGTCTCTGCGTTCGTTTAAAAGGAACATGTTCACTCGCTAGCCGAGCACTTTCAAACACCCGTGAATTAGCTAAATGACGTAATGTCAATTATTTAAAAAGTCCCAAAAAGCAACGCAGGCCGCGTGTTTGAGACCCCTGCTGTAAACCTTCAAGCTGAAAGAGACAGAAGATCAAAATCAAGCACATTTCAAAGAAGCTCGGCATAGACATTTCAAAATAAAATATGCCCTACTTTACGCCACATTGCAAACATTTATAAATCAATATGATTTACCGTTGAGTAACTGGAGCCCCTGTGTATAATAACAGGCCCTGCTCAGCATCAGTCTTGAATTCCATAATCAGTTCCACCTCCCTGCGCAAGTTCGGAGTTGAAAATTTCATCCACGAACCTCGACTTCCGTCAAACAGGGGATCGCTTATTGTTAGAGGCTGAAAAAAAATCGCTAAAGTCGTAGCAAGTGAGGTTACCATTGATAATATTTAATACAAGAGGAAACAATAAGTCGCAGATTCATGAACACTGCGCTGCATTACACGCTTGCTAATACATATCATTGCTTATTTATAAGTCTGTGTGGATCGCACAAGAAATTCATATTATTTCAGTGATGCGGAAATTCAGCCTAAACGGATGCAACCGATGCCTGGCACGTGGAGATTAGCAAATCATGGTTTGCCATATTTGGCATGAGCGTCGGAAGGGGGAAGGGAGGGGTCACGTACTCCATTGGATTTTGAAATTTGATATTTTCCTACGAATATTAGTAGAAAAATGTTTTTGTGTTTGTTTTAAGTTGGTAAAATGAAATTTCACCACTGTTGACCCCCTGAAAAAATACTTTTGGCCATCCCCTAACTATTGCTCCCCTGGAAACAATTCTTCCGACGCCCATGCTGTTAGGTACGAGTAAGGCAGGAGCAACAAGCATGTAAGTCATGGCTCGGAAAACTGGTTTTCATCATTTTGGTCCAGAATGGTCTGGAAGTATATTGTAAAGAAAATGTTTCAAAATTTGAATAAAACAAGCAAATCCATCTTCACGACATCGAAGAAATTATTCCTTAAAGCAATTATTCTTCTTCCTAATTTCCGTAATTATTGCCAAAGATTCATGATGCCATGATAAGAAACTGGTTTTGAATAATTTTTAGATCTTGAAATAACAAACCGTGCTTTTTATATTTTGTGCATCATTTACACAGAATCGTCTTAATAAAAAGCTGTCATTCTGCAATAATTTCCAAGGGCTTGCTTAAAGTTTTTGGGAAAGTTTCGGAGGGATAGAAAGTTCTAAGCATTATTTATGTAAAATTCATCATCAACTGAATAGATTGTATAAACAGAAAAAAACAGGCGCACTATTTACTGACATTGCTGCAAAATTTCAAAACTGTAGACTTTAAAACGTCGAAAATAATATTTAACTAACAGACGGAAAAATAAACAAAACATCTGATCCAATAGAAAATACTCATAAAGGGCCCACAACGGACTAATTATATTGAGAGCCACAAAGTTTATTTTGTCAGATGACTGGCTATTCGTGCTCTGGCACGTGCGTGACATTAAATTATGTTAATGCCACAAATGGGCTTTCGCTATATTTCACATGCCTTTGGCGAAGAATAAATAATCTTAAAAGCATGAATTGGATCAAATGATTCAGATAAATTTAATCATTCTTAGCAATACAGTGGCATATTAGTTCACCTTTTGACAAGTACTGCCTGTCCAGCCCAAAGCACATTGACAACGATATTCACCATTCTGAGTTTCAACGCAAGTCCCACTGTTTTCGCAAACAACCCGATCACACGTCGTGGTCTTATCTTCACAGTATCTTCCCTTCCATTCTTCGTGACACACGCACTTAAACGCCTCACCCACACTCAAGCAAGTCGAGTTGTTCTGGCAAGGGTTCGTCTGGCATGCCATAACGCCAGGACAGCCGGTTACGCCGTAGCCGTTTGTTGACGAATCTGCGAAAGAAAACCCGTTTCGTCGTTTAACGTCAACAGCAAAGGATATTCGGATGATTCGTTGAAGCGTGAAAGCTGTCAGCACACATAAGATCCGAACCACATCCGGAGGAAAGGTTCTCTCGTATTTATCGCCAAAAACGAACTTACGTTGTTTTTGCGTCAGCAGATCGATCCAACCTCTTTTTTCCTTCGGCTTCGAAAGGCTGGTTCCGCAACTTTTAAAGGTTTCCTTCACGCGAAATTCCACTGTATAAATGCAGCCAACAAACGAACGTGCAGACGCTGATTCAGTGCGCAACGCCAGTTGGGATTGTGCAATAGCTGGCATGCCGCCTATGTATATGGAACTATCTTGCGGAAGATTGAGACCACTGAAATAACCAGGAGACAGTCCGGTAACTGGAAGCTAGAAAAAAGAAAATAAATTTCAGATTAATTTGTATTTTTCTGTTTTCCCGCGAGCTGTACTTAATTTGTTACCTGTACATCAAACATGAGAAAATTTAAATTTACTTGGACGTGTAAAGTAGAGGCTTGTGTGCGTTTCATCATTCAAAATAGACTGAAATATGTGCGCTTCCAAGCATCTTCAGTATGATATGCCGTTATCGATTCATTGTAAGGGGTATGAATACACAAGTTACATGTACCGGTAATTAGGGAAGGGTATAACATAACTGCACTTCCGTAGGTTTTACCCGTCTAGTGTCAAGTACAAAGTGAAATCGATGAAATCGTTTCTAGAAGTAGACACAGCAACATCTACTGTACGTAAACATAGCAAAATGCTTCTACGACATGTTGCCATGCACCGATGAAGTATCATATACGCCGTTAGTAAAGGTAGGCTTGATGCGTTAGTTAAAGGAATAATTATTATCCATCGAGTATATTAGATTTATAAAACTAATCATAAAACAATCACACACCTCATCGTCCACGCTCAGTGATCCAAAACGACCAACACGTTTCAACACCGCAACGTGATTCGAGCGGCTGATATTCAAAAGACCAGATGACAGTAGAAGTGGGCCGTGGCCCAAATCATATCTAAAAAACGAATTTGTGAAAATGATTCCTTTTTATTTCAAATTATGCAAACCTTTTCTTTCATAGTCCTAATTTTTGAGTGAAGGTATCCTTTCAGTTTGCTTTTAAACAGAGCCTTTGCGCCTGACAATGCTTCCACCGATGTCGATAGCCTTGTAGTACGATTAGAATTTTAGCTTTCAGTTAATCAAACCACAGAAATAATTCATTTACGGAAAGCCGAAGCATATCTTACAGAGAAGTTAACCGACTCTTACTTACTCGAACTCGACACATCCCCTTCTCATAGTGACAATGACGTAGTCGTCAGAAATAACGTCATTATTAGGCCATCCACCGATGTAGAGAAGCACGTAGTCACCGGCGTCAAGATGCGCGAAAAACTTCATCCTAAAGAAAAAGTTCGCGCAGATTGAAGTAATGGGCCATTGTTGGACGCATGCAGCCTCAAGCAGTCGGACATCGTTGAGCCGACTTAGCAAAATCAGTTCGATTCAGGTTATGTTTGTGAATAGATTCCTTCATCCAACAACTATAAGCTCTGCGATTACAAATTTTTAAAAGTTTTTAGAACGTCTGACAAGGACTTGGACCACAAAGAGAACGTGGTGGCAATGACCCTCAACAGCAAAACAAACCTGATTTCAAACGTGTCTTCCAAACGTAGGACAGGAGACACAGAAAGGTACGATGTCGCATCTGCTGCTCCTCCGGTAAAAAACAGAGCAGGAGAAAGATAGAAGGAGTCATCAAGTTCCGAACAGTGAGTTCCTTTCCATCCGATGGAACACAAGCATGTGCTTCCACTGCTGTTGCCTGTTCGAAAATAAGTGATCCAAAAGAGCAGCTGTGACTGGGTAGTCGCCTACAGTAGAGACTAACAACTCTTCCACAATATGTCACAAACTGTAATCAAATCAAACACTCCCTTGGAAATCCTAAACAAGTACCGTTACGGTAAGTCATTATAAAGTAAGCAGAACGGCACTTTTAAAACACTTCAAAAGCAAAGAAAAAAGGCTGATGAGTTTTTATTTCTACTCTTCACAAAGGGTGAGTTTTACTGCACCGCAGTCGCATTTTTCCACAATTCGTCTGAGCAGACAAAGGAAAGTGAACGGTTCGTATTCACTGGTCACAGGCAGGAAGCGTATGAAACTTCGTTTAGGGATATGCGAACGTGAACAAGTCGCAGAGCACAATTAAACGGTTCCCAACGTAGAATGGAACAACTGCAGTGTCTCACCTATTTTATTGCTCACAGCGAATTATTTTGCATAAAAGCAAAATGCTGCACCAACAAACACGAAAAATCTTAGGCTAAATCGAGAAATCGCAGTTTACTTGACAAACGGAAAGTGGCTTACCTTGAAAAAGGCAAATTCCTCCATTCAAACAAAGCTCTTCAGTGCAGATAGCGGCCTCTTTATCATCTTCTAAATCTATGTTGTGTGCACTAACAAAACTGTCAAAATATGCAGGTGCTACAGGATGGCTGCCAACAGCAGACAAAGCCGGCGTTGTTGAAACTCCAAATCGTACGTCTGCCATGTCAGTGCCACCCGAGACTACCATCGCTGGTAATACGTTCTGCGGAGCAAGTGTTGTAACTGCTGCATTTGTTGTCAATCTGGCTGACACTGCATCAATCGTCGTTGGCGAGATTGGATTAAAGTCTTTAACAATTTCCTCTGTGCTTGCCTTGTGTGTGCGAGTATCTTCACTGGAGGTAACATAAACATTCTGCTGTAATCGAATAGATGTTGCCTTTGCCGCAGATGTTGAAGCTNCGCCATCATTTTTAGACGATTGGTCTGAAAATGTTTCATGCCCATCAGAACCCTTTGAAGTAAGCATTCTGTCATCTGTACCAGTTCCTTCCATGTTGTCTGCCACATTTGCGTGCTCAACAAAACCTGTTACAATCTCTGTAATCGCTTTTGTTGCTTTTGCATCACGCATGACATGTTTTGAAGGGCCTGGTTTGGTAGCACTTGCTGTTATGAAGATATTTCCCGGATATCCCGATAGTTTCGCAAAGTCCTTAGATGCAGTTTGACTTCCAGCTTTCACGACGTCTGAACCTGCCGTATAACTTGGAATTGTTGTAACGACGTCTTCATCCATATTCTTCGATATGACAAGTTTTGAAGATATAAAATCGGTTGCTGCTGTTGTAAAGATGTTTCTTTGAAATTCAGTTGGTTTCCCAGAGTCCTTGACTACAGTTTTACTTTCAGTTTGCAAAACCATGGAACCTGCTGTATAATTTGGAATAGTTGTAAAGACATCTTCATCCAAATTCTTCAAAGTGGCAAGTTTTGACGTAACAAAATTGGTTGCTGCTGTTGTAAACATGTCTCCTTGAAATTCAGTTGGTTTGACAGAGTCCTTATCAACAGTTTGACTTTCAGTTTTCAAGGCCTTGGAAGATGTCGTATAACTTGAAATTGTTGTAACAAGGTCTTCATCCAAAAGGGTCTCAGACGCACCAAGCATCGTTTCATCTCCCACTGCAGTAGTCGACATTGCAGGTTCAAACATTCCTACAACAGGAGCAGAAACAAAGTCACCCTCAATTGCCTTTGTTCTGAAATCTAAATCGCGTGTTTCCACAGATGTTGAGGTTGTAGCAGCTGGTGATGAGTCGGACGTACCAAAGTCAGTCAACAGATTTGTAGTTCCAGAAGTAACCTCAATCGCCGTCGCCATCGTTATAGCCAAACCTCTTGACGGACTCAAATAACCAAAACTTGTGGATTGTGGCGACCTGGTCTGGCTTGTGCTGCCTGTGTCCTCCATTTGATATGATTCTGAAGCAGCGGGGGCAGAGAAAAGTTTTGTAACAAGAGAAGATGAGCTAGCAGTAACTGAGTGAGGGGCAGACGGTATCGCTCGTGATTCATAAGCAATTGTAGCAGACGGAAGCGAAGTATCTGTTTTTCCTTCTATTTCATTCGTAAACAAAGATGGCCAAGCAACGTCTGGTGCCACCGTGGGCAGATTGACACCTTTCAATTGCGCACTGGACTTATCCGACGCACTTGTTGCAGATGTGCTGGCTTTTGCAGTGTTGATTAAAACATCTTTATCTTGTGGAGGACTCGGAGCAGCGTAACCAGTGGTAGCGGCAATTGCATTCCAGGCAAAATTTGTACGGAATTGCGCAGCTGTTTGATACGTTGTAACCAATGGTGAGGTCGATTGTGTAACCCCACCGCCAACAGCCTTGCTTTTCTTGCTTGTCTCTATCACTCCTTCAGGCCCTCTAGGAGAAGTATACAACATGTCCATAAGAGAAAATCCGGAAGTTGCCGTTACGCTTCCGCTCTGAGTTCTCGCAACAACTGGACTATCACCAACTATAAAATATCCATTTGCTGGGGTTGAAGCAGGTGCGCTTCTGTCTTCATCGCTCTCAGCTGCCATGAGATCAGCAGGCTCGAACGCAACCGAAAGTTTGTCAGAAACAGTTGGCTGGACATCGCTTTCATATCCAAATATTTGTGTACTTGGCGTAGTTTTGAGTGGACCGAGACTGCTGTTGGAAACCACCTGCCCAGCACCACCCGTGGTGGCAGACTTAAAAGTGGCCGCGGTATCTGTAGTAGCTGAAAACAGCGTACCAGTGTGACTGACATCCGAACTTGTGCT
>JGI24022J15233_10004030_pt1 | contig 14952 bp, 5 predicted proteins | sample Ectturendosymbi2_FD_15233 | JGI IMG/M metagenome (IMG submission 15233)
TTCCTTCAGGATATTGAGTTCATGGAAGAGAGGTACCAGGGCAGATGGGGGGCCAACATGATGGCCGACTACTGTTGGAGCCTCCAACGTGACTGCTTGGCTGCGCGACACATTCCAAAAAGTCTTGCAAAAATTTTTAAACATCAAGTAATCTTTTCGTATTAAATGACTGATTAATGTGCTTTGACAGTTACGAAATGTACTTTGATCGCCATTAAAAGTAGCCTATACCCGTTGAAATTTTCTGGGCACCAAAATGTGCGTTGACCAGTGAATTACTTCATTGTTTCATGAGATGCGGTGACGTCGTAAGCTTGTTATTTTGTATGAAAGCAGAAGAGTATCAGCCCCATACTTTTTCGAGTGATCATATATAGCTCACTGCTCTTCAACGTTTTTGTCATCATGGAACCCCTGATATACTTTCGCGTTTGTCATGGAACCCCCACTAACAAAAATAATCAAAAAAACGAATTACTTGTAAGAAAATCAAATATTTCGTTTTTAGGCCCTTCAACAAATAAACAGTTATTACAGAAGTTAAAAAGCAAGGAATTTTTTGACTCGGTTGTTCTTGCATATTTGGAATGTAGCTGCTAAATTCAGAATTTGGTCATCCGGCTAAAAGAACCGGTATCTCAAATATGTGTTGTCCCATTTTCTAACTTTGGCAATTGAATTTCATCTGGTCCTCTTCGGATTAGGTGTCTCTTCTACATTTGAACTACATTGCTTATTACCGTCCACACTTTCGGTGTTGCTATTATTTCGCTTCACATAAGAAAATGTGCTATTTTGCTTCATCTGGCTTGTCTAAATAATAAAAGGTTGGGTTTCACACTGTTTTTACTTTGTTGCCACAAAAGTAGAACAGCAGCTCTAGTCTGTGACTCAGTCTGCTCTCTACTACCGGTAGTCTCAGGCAGCTCGGGCTGATCTACTTGCTACCAGTGTTGTCACTCTGTTATGAAGAAAACCCCATAAATTAACTTGAAGAAAAACAGAAAACAATAAAAAAACCAGACATACAAAATGTTTAAAATAAACCAAAACCAAACTTGAAATGTACGCTACCTGTAATTGCACATAAAAATTAAGGTAATATGCATTATTTGCATCATATTTTTAACAAGTTCAAATCCATTTTTGAACATACTGACAATTTACGAGTAGGCTAGCAGCAAATCAAATGCATGAAGTAACATGAAAAAGCTAGTTAGATCGTTTAATTTTTTCTTATACTTTTCCTTAAACGCACAAATTGAAACATGTACATGATACATTCAAGGTCTGACAGTTTTCTTTTCACCTTAACCATTGCGTTCATTGCAATATTTGACTACTAATTTAACACTGAAAATTTTACATTCATACCTAATGTACTGGCTACTGACTCTCCACATTATGCCTGTGAAACTACTGTATTCTCGAATGGAAAATGCAGTAATACAACATACATTCCTAAAATTTGACCAGAGTCAAAAAATCCAGATCTTCAATAAAAACCCCAGAACCCCAGATGAAACAGAAAAACCCCAGATCTAGTGAAAAAAAACAGCAGTGTCAACACTGCTTTCTACGCAGTCTACTTCTGTGAACTGTACATCGGCAATATCGTATAACTGTGATGCAACGATAACGTTCTTCTTAATTACACAAGAATGAATAAGTGACGCAACAACTGTCAATATTTCTTTTTCCGCTATCTGCACTCAACTTCCTGTACAGTATAACTAACTGGCCTACTTAGAGTCGGAATGCGGCACGGTGATCTAAAAATTTCATAATGACCCATCAACATACTGAAACAAGAAATCATTTTCCCTAAAAACGAGGAACCCTACTACATGTTTTGCGGAACCCCTGTTGAAGAGCACTGATACAGCTCCCTTATCTTTTGATGCAAAACCACAAAATGAACTTCTGTATTGTCGTGTTTATACATTTTAAAAAATTTACCAGCTGGATCGTAGCAAAGCACGCCTTGTTTTAAAACAATCTTTCCCTGTTCCTTTTCAGCTCCATTACTTCACTGATGAAACAAGCGCTGCATGGCAGACATCTATTCACTGCGGGAGCTGACACAAGGGTAAACGTGGATCCAAAGTCTAGAGACATTTATTTTAAATAACATCTGATTGGATGGGCGCATCGATTCAGTAAAGACTTGAAAAGGCGTTCAAATCTTAGACAATGGGATGTGAGAAAAGGCTCATCTACTGTACAACTGATAAATTGCTATTTTGCTCAACGTCTTAAAGTATTGCTTCGTTTGCAGCTAAAATTGATTGCTTGAAAAGCGCTGCATTCTACGCAACAATTATGGATAATTTTCAGTTTTAAAAGGGCTTGAATAGGCTTTGCATACACTGTTAAGGTTTTTCAAAGTGTTTCTGGAAACACTGTTTGTCAAGCAAGTGAAAATAATGAGAGCATTTCATTTTTTGTTCGGTTATTCACTTTGACGAATGAAATGGCATGTGCTTCTGTGTTGCTCTTTTTTTATAAAATTTGTTTTGTAAAGACCACTTTATGTTACAAAAAGACGTAGGATATATCAAGCGTTATTTCTAACGTTTTCTTAGAGGCGTATTTTTAAATGTCTTGAAGGATTTTTTTCCGGGTAGTAAAGAGCCTCTAAACTAAAACATGAGCAGGAAACGAAAGAATTACAAAGGTTTTCTTGGGGTCTACTTGTTAGAGCTTTCGGTGTAAGCAGCAAATAAGGAAACTTAAGAATGCAATATACTGGTGTACGATGCTGCATTCCTTCTTTCAGGTGTGGTGATTGGATGAATGATAAATCAAAGTATATCAGTACTATTGCCACAGCGCCCGGTGCCAAGTATTGTTTGATCGCAACAAACAACTTGATTCAAATGTTAGATTCATACACTGCAAAAGAATGAAAGCTTCAAACTAGAAATACAGATGGATGGAAACGAAACACTTGAGAACAAAACTTAAAACTGCCAATAAATGCACATTGATGCTTTGGTCTATCACATTGAAATAACACTATAATCCCTTTTGACAATAAAACAATAGTTGATCTGCTCAGTTAACAAGCAAAGCTTTCTCTGGGTTTCGGATTATCTCAGCGGCACGTTACGTACATTATTACTGCACAATGAAAATTACGAAATTTGTTTGTTAGCGTGTTCAACCTAGTTCTATTTCTAATGAGAAATATCTTTTTTGTCTCTGAAATGTGCTGACTTTTCTATCTCGTACAGGTAGTTAAAATAGTAGCTATAGCTACTGTATATAGGTAAACTGGAAACTTGGCTTAATTTCGAATGTTGTCATGTTCTTACATAAAAACTAACGTTCTAATCTTTTAAAAGATTTGCGTGCTAATGATTTGAGCGATTTCAGCATTTTTTTCTAGAAAATTGGAAAATCATTGCACACAACAAAACGGACGTCACAGCGACGTGAACAGCTTGTTTCTCACAGAGGATGGTGAATATGGCATCTTGTTGAAAAAAGAAAGTCTCCTTAAATGTACAAATTTCTTGTTAGTATTCACGAAGAAAAAAAGCAAAAAAGTTGTACTTACAATATTATCGCGCTTTACTCTCCACTAGTTACAAAACTTTGTCGCCTCTTACTCTTCACTGCATTGATGAATGGCCGTAGCAATTACTACTAAAAGTATGGATTATGTCACTAAACATGTGTCGCATTGGCAGCTGTTTGGGTTTTTCGTTTTTCGTGTAGCAAAAAATGAAGATATGTTGTCAATAAATTTCCTGGTAAATAACTATACCATTTAGATCTGAGGCTGAATGCTGCTTGCTTCCTCTTAGTACCATCAGGCAGTTACTAGTTTCAAATGCGTAAGTTGTTCTGGAAAATTTCGCAAAAAGGTAGGTTATTGGGTCCAAAACAGTTGTTTCCATTTGTGGGAAGCTGCACTGTCGGCAGCTTTTTACACTAAGACAGTGGTTCTCAAACTTTCATGAGCCGTGGCCTCCTTCAAAAGACTCTCAACACTTGTGGTCCCATGCTCATCAAATAAAAATACCTAGTTTTCTTTTTAACGGGTTTCCATCAGTTATTTTTATACCTAGTGAAGGCCTCTGCTCGTGGACCCCAGAGAACCGCTCCGTGGCCCCCAAGGGGGGCCGAGGGCCCCGTTTGAGAAACCCTGCATTAAGATATTATTCTCAGCGGTTTCACTCCCGCACAGGAGCGGCAAAGAACGAATAACGAATTTTACACAGGTCGGCATTCGTGCAACGTTATACGCGGAACATCGCGAACTTGAAACATGTTACATGTCACGGTAAGTGAAGTAAAGCTCTGGAAAACTGTCTCTACAGTAATATCATATTTCACCATGAGGATTATACTGTGCTATTCAAAGGATCATTGCTCCCAACATGCAAATGCATTGTTAATTAAAGACAAAGGGCATTGTAGAGTAGTTTTCAATCAAGATAAGTTGCATCATAAAATGATCTTTTATCATCTGTTAAGGACGAACTACTTTTAGTTATTTTCGTGCACGAACAAATATTGTGTTTAAAAATTAGTAATGCAGCCCTTTTCGAGAAGATTACGTGGCTTGAGTTTAAGCCAGAATTTTGTTATTCTAGAAAAAAAACGTGACAAACAATTGCGAAAAAGCACAAGTCTGATCACGCTAGCTGCGTCGTTATGTCATGTTGCATCAGACGTGCTAAGCCACATACCAAATGCGATTACAGATCTTTGTAAAAGCTTCAAAAAAACATTGCACATTATTTCGTTAGCTCAGCTTTCCTCACTAGGTGGTCGGCGCTCGAATGAACACTCGCACAATGGAGTGAGTCAAGACTATTCTTAATCGTGAAACCAAATATACTGCCCCGAATTGTGCATGCCCCGGAATTCACAGATGTTGCTATTTTCAATTTGCACCATTTTTGCCTATTTCATATTACATGAACTTCCATAATTCAAAGTTTTCATAAATTTTGCAGGTCTTACTCCACATATTTTTTTCAAATTTTCCGGGTTTTTAGCTAAACATCTGTTAAACGAGTATTCCGGAATTTTTGTCTGGTATCCTACTTCTGAACAACAATAAAATATGCAGTATGCGAAGTGAATTATTGTACATTTTTTGCTTTTTTGGAAAGTCCATTCAGGCTCCTTCGAACTCATGTAAGCGTCTTTCCACAGGACGACATGCTTTTGAGGATTTATGTCGCTTCATAAAAAACAGGTTTTACTGTAAAGTGAAGATTTGGCGTCACATGAACCTGTATGTGTAAATGCACCATCTTACGCGGGCATTTTGCAGATTGGTACCAAGTTGAAAGCCGGAAATTGTACGCCATGGCGAGTATGTTAATTTCGTCATAAATATCTTCTGGAAAAATTAATTTTGTCTTTGTCACAACGTACAGCTAAATTGTTGCGCATTATCTTATAGCTGCCCAGGCATCTTTTTAGTACTATAGCTTAAAATTAACAAACAATTGTCACTAATATTTCAAAAAGCTTTCATCATTGGAATAAGTCATTCGAGTGTGTGAATTTTGAATATGATCAATCGACTTAAAATAACGCAACTTAATTGGTTAGGTAAATAGTAATAGTGTTTTGCATTCTTGTAAATTCTTCAAACTCTTTTTAATATATTAACTCCGACTATAGTTAGAGTTGGTATATATACCAACAGGGGCGGCGTTAAAGGCGAAGGCCGAGATTGAGACCCGAAATAATTTTCGACAAGGCCAAGTTTACGAGAGAGAACGTTCGCAGGATTTATAACATGGCGTAAGACCTTGCAGTAAAGGTTGTCTCGAGGACGACCAAGCAAAACATCATCGTACTGTTTTTGGAAAGTTAGCTACAAATAGCTGAGAAGCAATAGGATTATTTAGCTGATGGTGCTTGTTTCCAACCGCACATAACTTTCTCCACTTACTTGCCAGTCTGCACGCTTTTGATTGTGATTTGCGACAAATTCAGCAAGAATTTTTTTGTGATTCAAGCAACGTTTCGACCTGCTATTTATTTATTCTCGGGAAGTGCCTTGGCGGGGATTCTTGTGTGTACGTCAAATGGTGAGAATTTATATCTTTGGTTTGCTTTTATTCAAGCAATGTTCCATTTGCGTAAACCCGTGGTTTGAAGAAAAACTGAGATAAAAAATTACGCCATTGCAAAATTGGCACGATATCAACATGACGCTGTTATTCATTGGGGCCAAAGTCTTGTTAAGAGACAAAGCACAAGTGATCATTTTTTGCACCGAACCATACAGCAATACGCAGAGATGTCGGGGCCAACTCTGTACGACTAGTACAGTACACTTTACATGAAGGCTTACTTTACAAGTAATGAAGTGCCTGAAAAGTCAAGTAAATAATATTCTTGCAAACACGTACCACTACTGGTGAAATGTAACTTTGGCTTCTTATGAAAAGCATTACATCGTTCTAAAATATACAAAAAGTGAGAAGCTTTCTGACACGTAGATAAAGTTGCTTAGAATTGGGAGAAAAAATTGACAAATTTCTGGTTGGGCTGCTTGCTGGTTTTAGGTACTTTGATCATCTTACATTTTGTACCAGCAGCAACGAAATCAGCTAGGCCCATGAGTGTCACTATTCATTTGACACAACTACATTGTACTGTATATTGTTGTCAAAACATAATTGATCATAACTTGACGAGAAGTGACAACAACAATTACTTTATTGAGTAAATGCACAATCTTACGCGGATGTTTAGCTCGGGGGCTGCCTTAGCTTTGGGGGTGGCATTAGCTGGGACGGCATTAATTCAGTGGTAAAGTATCCGCCTCTAAGTTGGAAGGTTGGATGTTCGATCCACGGCCACTAAGTGAATTGTCGTAGCGCTCTTTGGGCAAGAGTTCAATCGCCCCGACAGGGGACAACTTTCAGGCTTCGGCCTGCCGCTAACAGCCGTCACCAAAAATCGAATTAAAAAAAAATATTTTACAGCCCTAATACATTCGCGCCGCTTTTATTTTGAAATAGAACTCTCAGTATTGAATTCATTTTTCACAAAGGCCGCTTAGGAAATCCCATATCGGCTTCTTGCTTCTTGCACGAAAATTTTAAATACATGTTTCGATGTACATATATTTTAAAGCTCATAGAATGTTTGAAATATATCAATTTAAACGTTTTGCTGTTTTGCTCACCTGCAATTAAATATGAAGAACTACTTAACAGTAAGCAATGATTTACATTGATATCATTCAACTATTTTTAGTAGTAAAGAACACCTTGCCGTTTTCAAAAAGCACAGAGAGAGCAAAGTTTTTTTTTAATGTAAAAATTTATAATCCTCGTGAGCCTCAGCCCACTCCGTGTAATCCTCGTGAGCCTCAGCCCACTCCGTGAGTCATCTTACACATATTTCTGCGAATTTAGTGTTTATTTCAAACGTAAGCAAACAAACAAACCATACGCGATTAAAATCTTTGACAGGGACAATGGGACCAGAGGCAAGACTATGTTAAGTGTCTAATTTATTTATATCATAATGCTGTCAATTTTTTCTCAAATTCAGAAGTTTCAGATGCACTGTGCATGATGATGTTGTTCAGTTGCAAACTTATGAACCGTTTTTCTCGTTTTGCCAGCGTTGCCAGTCAAGATGAATCACATAACTCGTGATAGGTTGAACTAAAGCTGAATAAGTTGAATATATCAAAGTTCAAACTCTTGGCATTTCGTTAATTTTTAAACTGTTGACGATCAGCAATTTTCAAAAAATGTTTATTTTTTTAACGACAGTTTCCAGCACGATAAATGTCATTTGTAGTGTCTAAGAGGGTGTGGCATCAGTAAATGCACTGCAGCAGCATGCTAGGAAACAACTCGTAAATTATTGACAAAATAGTCCAAAACAGACTGTCAAAGATTTGTTAAAATAGTTTGCAGGATATAATAAAAGTACGTACAAAAGCAAAAGTTGAATCAGGAAATGTTTTAAAGGCCGCTATGACCGTGTACATAAATGTGCAAATAATTCAGAATTACTCAAGTTAAGAAAATGATGTCTTGAATAAACTTCAGCCATGGAAAAAGTGTAATGAACTTTGGAAAGTAAGTCTTAACGAAGTGAACTTCCATTCTCAAAAGATGACAACTTTTGAGACTTCCTGGGGATACTGCCCCAGAGACCCTCCCGAAAGGAGATGATGGTGCTAAAGCGTATGCTGCAGTAAGCATTCCCGTCGTCACGGGGAGACTTTGGTGGGCTAAACCCCCCAAATCAAGCTCCAAGACACCCCAACTTGAAATATGTAAGACTGCCAATAAGGGGAGTTTTTGTCAAATTTTAGAACGTCAAGCCCCCCTGCACAAACGTAAAGTCCCCGTATTGAAGACTTCTGGCTACGGTTCTGACAATAAGGCTGGTGATCACTGTTCTTTGCGAACCGTTTTCAACAACCGAGTGGACATTGCTATAGCCAAACCGCAGTATATAGCCAGCATTTTCATAACATTCCTGCGTGGCGCTGAAGATGCAAATTGATTTTGACGTAGGAAACACTTTGAAAGGCCAATTGTAATGAGAAAGTGGCTTGCTTAGAACATTGTGTACTACGTTATTGACCATACCTCTTAATCTGTTATTTTGGTTAGTTGCTGAAAACCTAAATACGCCGCTACTTATACAAAAAATTTTCCTTGTTTTGGGTCGAGTTTTGAACCTTCATACCAGACGCGTATATTATTCCGGACTTGGTAACCAAGAAAAAGAGGGCAAAGTTATTTTTGAAGGGCTTTTAAAAGTAATCAGTGAATCTCTTGAACACTCCGCCAACTGCTTTTAACAAAACTAATCTGCGCGACGGATTTATTGATCAAGAAAAATATTTTTAAAGTTCCTGAAAATCTTTTGTGATGCAAGGTTTACATAACGGGCAGATTAACCTACAAAACAATCTTTTCGTAATTTTTTTTCAATTCACAATGGACACCATCAGATGCTTATACAAACTGAACTAAATGCGCTACCTGGTTCAGGTGACCTTGCTTTCGGCAAACTTTAAACGATTGCGACAAAAGCAATTTGGCATCATTTTAGAAAGATCAACAGTTGCAGATAAACGTAAAAAAGTGAAAAGTTATAAAACTTACCGAACTTTTCGTGGTGGTGCAGCCCACCTTCGTCCGAACGTTTTTATACCGTTTTACGTATGATTTACACCAGCTGAGCTTTAGAGTAGCGTTTGTATCCGATGCCTTCGGGGTGTGTAATAAATCGACGCTTTAGGGCAAATGTTCTTTACAGTACAGTAGTATTAATGAGCAAAATTTGTAAGCTTGCTAAAAGTATTTATATCAGCTGGTTAAACTTTTATGTCAATTGTAAACGAGTCACACAAAAGCGTTGACAAAGAGTGATTTCGAAGCGTATCGTTGCGTACGTGATAACTGCCACACAAAGCATAGCATGGATGCTGTTGAAGCCGCATATTCATTTCATGATGGCACAAACGTGATTTGTATGCGCTTAAAACGTAAACAGCAGTTCGTACTACGTATTACATCGTTTCAAATCTTATCAGTGTAGTTATTAGTAGCATCAACATGTGCACAACAGCCGGATACGGACCAAAGTTCTGACGTCAGAGGAGATGGCTTGCAGCTCCATATTTGGACTAAAAGAACTGAGCTTAACCCAGGGGCCTGTTGGCTGAACGAAGATCAGCAAATGGGATTCACCGAAATTGGAACAAATTGCAGTTAGTAAACTTTGCATTTTTAACAATAAGGCAATTTAAGACTTGGTTGGTTTTTGGATGTAGAGACAAAAAGAGACTTCGTCCATCTTCACTCACTGCGCCGTCCAGCCTAAAAACTCTACCCAGTCATAAAGTTTCGTTTGTCACGCACAAGCGCTACTTTTTGATATTTCTTCTTTTTCTGGTGGATGTTGCATATCGCCTTGTATCGTCATTGAAACCGATTTTCTAATCAAAAGCATGTTTCACGCGTTGTTACCTGACACACTGCACCAATGTACATTTGTAGGATTCGTCTGCTCGTTTTTCAAGCAAAGTGTGTGGACGTGGGGTAGATCACTGTACCTAAAACAGTTTTAACTTAAAGCAAAGTGATAATTCTTGTGGTACTTTTGCCTTAACAATCAGCAGTTCCAACATGCCTTAAACTCGGGACGTGCAAACATACCTGCCTTATTATATGTTAATAACACGAACATAAAGTGAAATTACACTTACAGCAGGGTTTTTTTAAAGCATTTTAGGGACCCGATTCGGGTCCTTAGAATTTCAAATCGGGTCCCTAGAATCAGAGAAAATTATCATCGGTTCCCTAAAATCAGAGAAAATCGGGTCTCTAGAATCAGAGAAATCGGGTCCCTACAGATCCAAACTGAGTTCCTAACATTTTCCTTAAAAGAAACCCTGACTTACAGTGTAATTTTCTTTCGAATATATGAAAATGTAGTGCAATAATTACGCACCGATGCAGTCCTTTTGCAAGTTTTTCTAAAATTGAATTTTTTCCAATGCTGCTGCCATTTGTTGTATTTGTTCATGTGTCTATCATTTGAAATTAACTTTTTATTTTAACTTGGCTTAAGTCAAGAACTAAATGAAGTTTAGAACTAAATAAAGTCAAGAATTAAATGAAGCTCAACATGTTCACCAACTGTAAGAAGAGGTTTAGATGCGTTGAAGGAGTTCATCTTTTCAACAATCCTGTTTCTTTTGCCTTGCCATGAAAATTTGCTTCACTTGGTACGCAGCACCATAAAACCTAGTTTGTTGTTTTTTAATTTGAACTCTCAACAACCTTCCATTTCTATTATTTGGAATGCAGTTCACAGAAAGGAAGAAAGCACACTACAGAAAAAAGCTTACTACAAAGCAAGTGTTGACAAATCTTGAGCCTAAACACCCCACAAAAGATTAAAGTTACAAGGATTCTACAATAACAGTAGAAACTTTGTCAGTATGACTTTTTAGTGAATCATTTTGGACGTCTAATTTTGATAGAAGTTATTTTTCTAAATTTGTACAGCACACGCAGTTTTTTCCAAGAAAGTCTCATGCTAAAGCACAGAAGAATAAATGCGTACCATAATGCACCTGAACAGATTTGTTCGTTGGAATGTTTTACCAAATACAATGAGATATCATCATGTTAGCCAGAAACTTCTTTTTCGTCTTTCGCTAATGGACGATGAAATAAAATCTCCTTTGCAGTGAACACTTCATATCTAAATTTGTTTGAAAAGAGGCGGTATTTTACACTGACTGAAGTATGTTCCTATTTTAAATTTTTAATGTAATTGACAGAAGAATAAGACAGGATGCAGAAAAATCTGAAAACAGTTTTTACGTGAAGTGAATTTTAAGTGTTTTCGATTTCACTAGTTGTATCCACCATGTACCCCATAGCAAAAAAGTTGTTGGATGATAAAATCGCGAACTTAGTTATTTCTGCGCCAGCAATCAGACGAAACTGCACACATTTGCCAACAGCCAAAGGCAGGGATGTTGGCATTATGCATTTGTTTTGGGCACTGTCCCAAGGATTCGTGATGGTAGTTGAGATTTTCTGGACTATTTGCAATTATAGACATAGAAGTGCCAAAAGCTAAAAAAACTTTCTGAAGTGTTGGTATATTACATATTCCAAAACACTGGAAAAGAGTATTGTGAACATTAAAACCTTCAAAAGCACCCGATAATTTCTTTGACATTTCAATCGAAAAAAAACTATTTACAGAACAAACACAATTTTCATGCAGAAAAAGCAGGCAAAATCAATTTCTGAACTGTCCCGTATCGTCCATGAATGCAAGGTATGCAGTGCATGCCTTACTTTCAGTGAACAAAACTTAATTACTTCAAAATTTTCAATCAAATTTATATCATAAACAGGAGGAAAAATAGAAAAAAAGAACTTCTCGTAATGCTGCCTTGAAGCTTTCTTGCAATATAAGTTAGTTCTCATGAAAAATGCTTTCAATCGTGTTTGGTTTGCTAATGATTTCAGTAAAAAATCTGAGAAACACGCACGCCGAACGGGAAACAAGCATTCAAAATTTGCGATAGAATGCGTGTTTTTGCAAAAATTTCTGAAGAGAGTTAAGTTTTTGGTAGAAATGCGCAAAACTTAGAGCTGACCAAACTTTTTGCTTGTGTGTTTTAGTGTCAAATTTATTCTATTCAAAAAGTGTTTGTTTATTAGCGAGATACCTTGTGTTTCCATAACGACAAATGTGCTTTTCGTAAACACTGCAAAATTGCTATTGGAATCAAAGGCATGCAATCTTCAGTTTTGCTTTCCCTTCGTGTGACGCAATTGACATGGAGACCTGAGTTTAGTCACATGAATTGCTGTAGCTCTGTGTTGTATTTGCAGACTGCAGAGTACCTGCAATTGGTAAACTGCGTTTCAAATTGCTATTATTTTATATTAGAACAAAAGTTGGAGCTATGATGGGGAAGTAGCTGTTTGGGATGGTGCAGTAATTAGGCTACAAGCAACAGGTTTCACCTAATTTTTTATGAACACCAGAGAAATGTACTCGGTGCAGGTAGGCCAACACCAGACTTCAAGCTTATAGGTTAGGTTAAAGCCAAACAACGTTTTTAAGGACACACAACCCAAAATTGTATGACAAATTCAACTGGTTACATGGAAGCAGTTCAACAAATAAGTTTTCTTGCTGGCCGAGTCTACTCTTTTCTGACAAAGGTAGTCCAGTCTAGGGCTCAGGGCACAGCGGGTATGACGATGTGAATAACTTGCGTAGCAGGCATGGGCGTCGGAAGGATTTTTTTCCAGGAAGGGCACTGGGGGATTTTTCCAAAATTTTTCCAGGGAGGGCCAAAAGTGGTTAAATTTGTTTTTTCCCACTCGAAATCAAGAAATCAACCTTTTTTGCTGAAATTTTTAAAATCCAGGTGGGGACCTTGCCACCCCCCCGCCCCCTCTTCCGATGCCCATGGTAGCAAGTTACAGGTACTGGATGCCATGATAAGACTGCGCTTCAACCGTGACAGTTTTTGTAGTTTTTTTTGTAGAATTGGTCGTGAACGTTTTTGTGGCGGTAACCGACATTCATTTCAAAGGTGTGAAAAATTGATAAGTAATTCAAGTATATCTGTAACTTTAGTTTTAGAGGTGAAGGTTACACTTTATTGATCTGATTGGTTGAAAGCTATCGTGTTAGATTGCTGGATGCCTATTAGCAAAGATTCAGTTACTTTTTCACTGATTCGCTGTTAAGGAATAAACGATACATAAAAAAACAAAAATGACAGCAAGAATTTATATGTGAGTACATTGAGTTTGCCCGCATTTCCTACTTTCACTAAACGAGTTATCTTCATGCTGTCCCGCCGTACGTGCATTTTTGTGCAGAAGTCAAACAAAGTCAACTGGCATCCTGATAAAAGGAAGACATTTTTTCCTAGCAAAACCGACGCTTCAATGATATGACCAGGAAATCCGCCACTTCGTTGGCATTAGGTCAACACCTGCGCCTTCACGCTTGCAAACAGCCAATATTTCTCCAATTTTTCAAACTCTCCACGTCTAGCGTGTTTGGTCAATTAATCGTCGTTGTGATGCTTCATTCAGTGGCTTTGCGCCAGGAATCGTATAGCTTCATGCCTGGTCTTAGCAGGCGCGAAGTTTAAACAAGACATTAAACTGACAAAAGTTTCCTAAATCGTCTTTCTTCCTCATCTAATGATACAGCTGTGTGTATATCTGTAAAATTAACAGATTTGCCAGATGGGTGATATCCTACTTCAGATTTGTGTTCGTAAGTAACGTCACTAGTTTGGTATCTGTGTCAGTCAACATATTAATTAAAGATTAACCCTGCTGTATGTACTAATGGATCCACATAAATTCCGAAATATATACCAACATTGTCATGGAACTTTGCACTGTCATTTCTATGAGATTTGCCCCTATTAGAAGATTTTTTAAACACAGCGTTCCTTCAGCGTATCACTCATACGTGTGTCCGCAGTTTCTCATTCAAAGTAATTTATGTGTTAGAAGGCCGCACTGGCAAACACTGTGCTTATCATCGCCGATGTTGACAGAAAAGTATCGATTCTATGATGATGCAAGATGCAATATTTTTTCTAATATACAATATTACATTGCAGCTGTATGCAGTCGCACCTTGTCCGAAAGTTTTACTAAGTTAAAAATTTAATCGAAAGTAAATCTGAGAAGAGACATGTCAATCGTAATACAACATTCAGAATTGAATTTCCGTGAACCCGGACAACGGTGAAAAGTATTTTAAAGCAGCAGACAGGTTTTGCAGCTTTGTGGTTGAGGAGGGCACCAAGGCGGCTACATGGGAAAAAACAAATATCGTGAATCACTGCCAGATTTTTGCACACGGAGCGTGCCACGTGACGCCTGTCCTTATCCTTATTAAACGGTTTACTCATCATCCATTTTGAAAAGCGCCACTGCTCAAGGTGGTCTGTTCCGGTGAAAACGGAATCGCTGAAGGAGTTCCGGGAATTTATAAATTATATTTAAACTCTGCAAAAAATAAGGCAATTTGTTTTGCCGCAGCAATAGATTCATGGAATGAAACAAGTGTGGTGCTTCATTTTCTTGGAAGGCCTACGACTTGCTTGGCACATTTTTGATTCTACCAAAACTACAGCAAAAATTGAAAAAATTTGGTTTGAAATTCTTTCAACATAGCAATGAATGTTTGCATATTGCAATGCTTCAGTCCGCAGAGGACACAAAAATATCAACGCAAGAATGTTACCATGCACATTTTTACCCTGTTTGTTTTGCAGAATGACACAACGTCGTATATACCAGCGTATACTCTGGCGCCAGGGGCGTAACGAGGTTAGATGGCGCCCGGGGGAGGAAGCAAGTTTGGCGCCCCCATGTTCGAACCTGAGATGTTTCGGAAGTAAATGTGGTGTATTGAAGAAAG
>JGI24022J15233_10004031_pt1 | contig 14950 bp, 10 predicted proteins | sample Ectturendosymbi2_FD_15233 | JGI IMG/M metagenome (IMG submission 15233)
ATTTAACCCAAACGTAATGCCGCTCGAAATAGGTGAAGTGTGGGTTGTGCGAAAAGCTTTGCGCGTTTATGACCCGGTTTACTGTTTTCTCAAGCACCTCCTTCACGCGGTCGCAAACGTTCAGTTCTTATTGGCTTTGACTGGCCACTCTGTCCACTCTGAGGCCGAAACAGCGCATTTGACTTTCTTCCAGGCTCTGCTTACACGCAAAGCGCTGTACGGTGACCTTCGCAATGCAACCGCGTTCTTGCTCGCTGTGCTCGACTGCCCAGTTGCAACCTTTCTCCAGTAGCTTTGAAGACGCCACGCCAATTCGGTGATTGCTTTTTTCCCCCGACTCGAAGTCGCCATCTACACCTTGCTCCACGCATTTGCGGTTGCGTTCAGCTTCTCTGTTGTTGTTAGGCCAGCCATTCAGGCTGGCATCGGGCTCAAGTCGGGAGCCACGACGAGCCGCAATTATTTCGCTACACGGCGCAAAACAATCGACAAAACGTCGCCCTGATTTGTTTGACAGTCACAGCCGCGCACCGGTGAGACGCGGTTGGCGCGTCAGTCCTCCCGCGAAGCCAACCGGTTATTGATCCCCTATCGATAAGAAACCTTGCTAAGTCGATAAACCAAATTGCAATTTTCGACTTATCCAGGATGGTGCTGAGAAAACCAGCTCTCTATCGCTCGGAATCTAAATTTTTACCACTTGTCGGAGGTCTTCAATCCACAACGCGATCAGTATCAACTACTCGCGACTGAGTTGGCTCGACGCCAGAAGGAGACATTGCGAAGCAGGACTGCGCGGACATGCACGAGCGTTTTTCAAACGAACAGACGTTCTACTTTGACCCCAGTTTCAGCAGGCGCTTCTGCTGAATGCCGACCATTACTGTTTTATTGACATTGAAAGCCATCGCAAATAGCTTTTTTCCTAGTTAGAAACAGCACCGCCTTCACCCGCGTAAAAAATTTAAGGCCGCTGAGAGAGTCTCATCTTGCTGCTACTGTATCATGGAAGCCACTGCTTTCCAACACGAGGAAATATTCAAAAAAAGAATGAAGCAAAGCATAAAAGTTGCGCGCGCTCATCTGTAATTAAATACATGAGAGTATTTAATATGGAACCTTTGTTTATCAACGCCATCGTGTCTTGCATTTGCGTTGGCAAAGTCGACAGGCTTAAGCGTATTGTTTACTTAACATGTGCATTATGTTCAGTGGCAGAGCAAATTTTAACTGAGTTCGTGCCACTTATTGTACTGACTATAAGTCCGAGTTTTCCGTAAACCGGATACTTGAATTGTCCATCTTCTTATTTATTTGGGACAGGATAGATTTTAGTAAAATCTAGTAAAATTATTTTACTGAATGTTTTGTATTGAAAAGTAAGCCTTGCATATAGCTGTAGTACAGCACTTGGGGGAACTGTCAGGTGCACTAGCATAATTTGAACTTGGAACGTGTGTAATTTTTACCTGAAAAGGAGTTGAACAGCAAAACGATCAGGTAATTCACATTTTCGCACACCTAACGTACCCAAAAAACGTCCGTTACCCAAATTCCAGGTCTCGTGCGCCAATTTTTGTGTACATCAAAAACTTGAATAAAAAAAGTATTTTTTTTCTAAACGCACAAACAGGTACAGCCTTTGACCAGAACTTAATGGCTCTCGTCTGTGTATAAAAATTCAATAAGGCGTCGCAAATTATACAATGCCTTTCTATGAAGATGGTAAAGTCAACAAATCACCTTCTGGACGGATCAACTGGTGCACGGAAACTGTGGCGCAGTTAAGCCAACAATACCTAACTACGTACAGACAGGATTAGGTTGTTGTAGGACGTAACGGTGACATCATCCATAGCAGTCACAAAAAGCCGAGGCCGCGTAACAGCTTCCACTGTTCGAATGAAAAGTGTAACCTGCCACCTGCTACTCGGACCGCTGGAGTCCGAGTCGCAGTTGGCCGTGCAAACTACCACTCGGACCGTTTGAGTAACAGCTCTCCGCAGAGATATGCTGTTTTTCTCAAGCAGCGTCTTCAAAAATCAATACAGTTGAAAACTCGCTGCTTGGATTCTGTTCGGGGTCACGATTTCTAGCCTTGCATCACAGATCCACAGATCTTAAGGTCATGAGCTTGGAGGAGGCTATCAGCTTTACTTTTGGTTCCCCGCAAGATAAACGCTGGCAGGTGTACGTTAAGATGAAAAAAACGAATATGGCCTCTTTGGCCGGTCGCGTAAAGACAACAACCGAGCATCAGAAGACCCTCACTTTAATAAAGACTGTGAAGACTCAGTTCATTGATACTGAACCATTCGCAATTTATTGGTTTGTCGTTACGAATGGTTTGCCCAACAACGTTAGTTGAATTCAAGGTATCTCGCAGTAAAATCGTTCTCCAGGCCCAATCGATTTACACAGGTTATATACAAAATGCACAATTCGGCAGGGGAAAGAATATCCACCTGAACACTGCAATGCTACAATTTCGGCGAATTGTACCGACTGCGCACAGCTAGCAACTGACGCAAAAAGAACTCACTCCGGCACGCAGGGGTTCGAAATCATCTAATTGCGATTGCACTCGCTCACATAAAATCCACTTCACCGAGCGCGCCAGACGAAGAAACAACCGATCCGTCATGCTGGCCGGGCCGAAACGATTACACCGTTTTCTCCTAAACAAACGCCGTTGAACCCTTCACCCTCGTAACTTGGAGATGAAATTATACCCTTTTCTGCGTCACCCAATGTATGAATCCTCATGATGGTCACACTCACACGTCAATTTTTGACCCCCCCAAAACGGTCGCAGCCTTCGCCGTCACGAACAAACTTCTAACTGCAAACGCCACCCGTGTCAAAATTTTTCAAAGCATCACTTTGTTGAGATGATATTTTCCCTGGCTTAAGTTCTATATTTTCATGACTCTTCAATATCATATATTTCTGCTTGTTGCGAAAAGGCTGAAACCTGTCTGCCACAAGAATATACTAGACTTCTTGCGGAATTATACAAGTACCAAGAATCTAACTGCTGTCTCTTGCCTTCAGCAGTAGTGCAAACTTTGGACATTTGGGCCCTGAATTCCAACTACAGTTGGTGTGTGCGCGCGTCCCCAGTGAAATGAGAAAACTTTAGAGGGTATCGAGACAACGCCGTTATAAGGTCAGGGTTATCGATTTGGGGCTGAAAGCGGCAGATCAGGCCATGCACTGTTAAAAAGCATGTGTGCTTTGCTGCATGCAGTGTCAGCATCAGTGTTTGTCAATCAACACCTGTCAACCACATTTGCTTTAGTGTATCAAAAAAGGTAGTAGAGAGGTGGTGGAGGATATACTATAATCGGTGGCCGGGGCCTAGAAAACGCTGAGAACTATTGCATCACAGTAGTTTAATCAAGAAGTATAAGGATTCACTATCTTGACCCAGGTTGATCCAAGTGGGTTCAGTGCTTTCTACCACGAATGGATGCAACTTATCACCGTCGAAAACTCACAATAAATTCAATATTGCAACCGACGAAGAGTCTTTACTGTTGCTTTCTGATTCATAACCAGTATGAATATATGTCCGGATTGCGTATTTCTGTTCATACATCACCTACTCCTGATGGTTAGAACCATCCCATAAGGAAGCCATAACAGAATGCCAAATGAGCAACTACTCAAAGAAATGGCACGAAGTAATTCTACCAATCAAACAATCAGTCCCAAGCAAGCACGTGCATCACTGGTGTAGGAAGCGGGGGTGCATGGGGTGCATCCGCACCTCCAAAACGTTTGGTTTGGTGAAAATCCGGGCAAAATAACTTAAAATCCGGGCAAAATCTATGGAAATTTTGGCAAAATGTATGAAAATGTTCGCAAAATCGCTGTATGTGCTTTGATCTTACAGAAATGGCACCCAAAATCAAAGTGCAGACCTTTTTTGAGGTCATCTTTACATTTAGTTTTTTTCGGGCAAGTTAGGGGAAATTTGCGCAAGTTTGGGGGAACTTTAAGCAAAAATGGTGCTTGAAGTGTGCTTTTATCTCAAAAAATGCGCCCGACATGAAAAGAAATGCAGTCCTGTTTTAGGAGGTCACTTTCGTTGGAGTTTTTCGGGAACGTTTGGGGAAATTTGGGCAAAAATCCTTCGCACCCCAAAATTTTGTCTGCTCCTACACCTATGACGTGCATATCCACTAATTGCACCACAGCAAAGTGACAACGAACAACGAAAGATTTCTCAGGAGACGATGGATTTGACGAAGTTGTACAAAAGCGTCAACGAATCTTGGTAGCTTCTGTTTAACAACGTGGAAATACCAAACATCGACTTTTTCTTCGACCTTACACTTTTTTATTTTTGTGTGTAAAAGCACTTTTTGTAAGATTTTAAGTACTTTCAAGTTTTTTAATATGCTGGCAATACAAAGTTAGCATCACAGATCGTATTCTGTATTTTTCTAACACAGAATTACACATGTCCTTCCTTGCGTAATAGACTCTTGCGCTCCGTTGCCTAGATGCTTCACATAAACCTAAGTTGTTTATTTTACCCTTGTTAATACTTCCGAGTCACAACACCTTTCATTCATGGAAGGTAGCAAATGGCTGATCCACTGATTCCCCATCCTCTGCTTCGCCTCGCATAGTATGTGCATGGCGAACGCACGTTTGCTAGTGAAAATATCTGGAATACGACTAACACCATGTTCTGGTCTAATTTTATGAGCAGTTAAAACATGGCACTTATTCTTTTCATTTTGTTTTTTGATAAACGTGACAATCGTTGATTTAATGAAAAAGGTCTGCATTACGTAGCAGGTGGAAGATGCCTTAAGTTTGGCTTCTCGTAAACGCATTTTTAACTGATCACGTTTTGCTAGATGATGATGCTGGTCATTTGATGAAAAAAGATATTTTATGTTTTTGTACAGAATTTTACAAGTGGTAACATTATCATCGATATTTTTGCACCACATGCACCTTAATAATAATCGCACACAGTAACTGACCGAACACCTTACCAGCGAAAGTAGGAGGACGAATTCTCACGCTCCATCCACATACATTACTGGATGTGAACGAAAAAGAGGCTGTTGATTGCTGATGAAACATTTCCTTCTGTCATTTCGCACACAGTTGCGTTGCCAGCAGAAAGTGGAAATCACTGATTTCGGAATGATTTATGATTTACGCAATGCTTGCATCCTCGCCATTGATTCCGGAGTGCCTTTGGCGGCTATTTATTTATTTCTTTTGAGATTATATTTTTTCATTCAGTATTTACAGCAGTCGTTCTGCTATTTTCTGGTATAATCGTTTGATTTTATTCGGTATTAAGACGCGTACTAATGTACAGTGAAAATTTTGCAAAAAAGAAATACAAAAGTCGACAAAAGCAAGAGCAGTACTCTTCATGAACAGGTAATGAAATACGATATTTGCAATTTTTTCGAATTTCGCTTACCGTAGGCTGTGAGCAACCTTTCGTAAACGATATTGTTGAGCAACTTTTTCTCCCCTTCCAAATGTTCCCCTCCCTTTTTTGAAGCTGTTTGGGTAATTCTTTTTTACCTACTTTAAGTTGGAAGTCTCTACCGTCGTGCTGCTTGCAGGTTGATGTCTGCCTATAAAGTGCGATAGACGACAACTCGCAAAAATTTTCACAGGTTTGCATTTTTCAAAATAAAAAAAAACATCAGCAACACTTTTTTAGTTAATTGTGACGTCACCCAATGCCTTGCGTAAGCCATAACTCCAGTGGCTGGTACAGCGCACAACAGCAGTTTTCTAAGTGTGCGATTTGTAGCGCTCCCTCCTAGAAACGCAATATATTTTTCTGGGGATTGCTAAAGTACGCTTCGCTTAGAAGCGGACTGGTGCCGAGATAAGAAATAGGAAATCGTGATATCACAAAGAAGATGCGTCCTGCTGCAGTGTATACACTGTAAACATAACTGGGACGCATCGAAACTCCAGCAACTGACTGGAGCTTCTGACAGAGCAGAGTGCGCATAAAATTCGCGCAGGCAAACTTCAAATTTTACAAAGTAAATCTTGATTGGTTTTTACCAACAATATCCTTTTCGATATACCCAGGCGGAAGAGTGAGCCTGATTGTGTACCATTACATAAATTCTTATGCAAAACGTCGCATCAATAAAACGAAAAAACTGTTGTTTGCCAAACATAAGCTGTATCAATTTGGAATGTTATATGGGGAAACGGATTGCGTTTTCGTGAGAGTTCTTCTGAGCTGTCTTTTCACAGTATGACTTTCTAAAGAAAAGAGTGTGTGATAAATTGCATTGCTATGGCGCATGATGTTGTTTTCAACCAACGAATAAGTCAGCACTGAACATTAGTCAGCATAACAGTCAGCACTGAATATCAAATAGTATCCCCCTATTACAGTAAAACTTATCTTGTCCTTGTAATGCATGTTATACGACAGGTCGATTAGCTCGCACGACGAAAAGCTTGTAACGCAGAGATACCTATAATGTTTCTACAAGAACAGCAGTTCACTTCCACGCTTTTATATTCAATTAGGTTTACGATACCCGAAAAGCTAACTTTGTAGGGTCTTTTGTAAATTTCGAGACCATTGCTTTTCACTTCAGAAAGAGTTTCGGGTTTGATCACCAAACTGCTTCACGGCTGCTGTTAATCCTCCGCTTTGCATATGTTGTATTAAGGTGTCAATCACTTAACAAAGACGAAATTAGGGTCACGTCTTGATTTCAAAGCTTATCGTTGCAGTACATGAGTGCAGTGAACACTCGGGTCGCAAGCAGTGTTTGTTGTCAATGGAGCAGCTGCTTCTGGTCAACAGCAGTTCTGCTCTGGACCGAGTCTGAAAATTCTCACAATATAGCGATTTTCTCCAGCAGCGGCAGCCAGGGTCCGGTCTACTTGATTGATGAACTAAATGTGCGGACGTCCGCTGCGTGAAGCAAACATAATTTTGCCAAACAAGTTACGGTTTCCACACAAAACGCTTTTTATTGTTGAAATAAGCCTTTTAATTTTAAATAGCGCATTCGCGCATTTGATAGGTGTTTTTTCGCAACAAATGAAACTTGAACAAGTTAAGCGGTGCTGTTGAAATTTCAAGCAGCTATTGTCGCAAACGCAGTGCACACTCTCGCACGGCCGACCGCACGACCCGCTGCATGAAGCATTATGACGTTAACTGCGACTTAGCAACTTTTAACAAGATCTTTTAAGACGCCACTTGCTTTTCGAAAGGGCGTGGCCGTCGCGACAATTTGTTTAGTAAAATCTCGAAACTATGCGCTCAATTCTAAGCGTCTTCACGCTTTGCGCACATGTTTCGTCACATTTCGGTTTCATCGACGTCAAAGACGGGAAATCCACTCGAGAAGGCGGGGCTGAAAATTATTTAATTGCATGGGATCATGCTTTGTTCAAGCTGATCGAACTAACAGCAATATAACCTCCGTCAGCATACTTTTTAGGATTCGGTAGGTTCACTGGGGCATACTAGCCACAACGTTGTGGCATTTCGCAGGTAGGTTCAACTGTACTTTGCAATGAATAACTCGACGGGAAACTAACACAAGTATTCCATTCCAGTTTTCCTCGAACAGATCGAGATGCTTCAGTTGTACTAATGATCAGGCTCGTAGCCAATTTTTAAGGTTCGGGGGGGGAAATGCATGTTCAGGGGGATCATTTTTGTTTTTATTATTTGTTTAAAACAAATTTTTTTGGACACAGCAAATTTTGAGGGGGCACAAAAAATTTGGGGAGCACTGCTCCCGGATGACCCCCGAGGTTACGGACCTGCTAATGGTTAAAATTGATGGTGGAGTTGGGGGGACGCGGAGGAATGCTGTCGCCTCCCTTTTTTGAAGAGAGAACGGCGTTCACTTATTAACCTGGTGTAACACCAAGATTAGGACGGTTTATTGTAATTGTCTTTGACATTTTTCAACAGGAAAAACTTCTCAGCTACTTTGATTTGCACGGCATGTCGTTTTTTCCATGTAGCGTCACCCCACGCCTGTTTTTGGCACCATATAACGCCAGTACTTAAAATGAATTCCGATCTAGAAACCACAACGCTACTGGAATAGGTTACGGCACGTGATATAATAGGGGTAGCCCTAATACTGTTCATCCCTGCACTTAACAAGTTGCTGCTCCGTGTGAACACACCAATCATGCTAATGTTATTTTTCCTTCAAAATATCACCTCTGTTCCCGAAACGGTGACAACAACCGCTTTTCTTGGCCCAAAGCCCAATGTTTTGGCGCCACTGCAGAAAATTTCACGTTTCCGACAGAGATAGCACGAATTCATCTTTCTTAAGTTGATCGCAGGTGAAAAGCGCCAGGCGGAGCTGCCTGGCCAACACCACAAGCTTTGTGTTTTTGCTTTAACTGGTTCAGATTACGCTGTTGCGGTGGAGTGCTCGACTCCGACGAACAGAACGTCGGAGGCATATTTGTTAGAGCCAGGATTTTGCTTTTTTATTTCTCTTCTTCGTAGAATCGACTCACTGAGGTCAACAAGCAGTCGCTGAAGCGCTCATAGATCACACTCAGGAGCCCAACGTCAAGACATATGAAGCCGATTAGATCTATCTACTAACCTCTTACTTCAACAATCGAGCTACATCTTGCTTGCAATTGAGAACAAAGCATGGAGGATTGGAATTGCTGGCGAAATGAAGACACCAACGTGGCTTTTTATTTAATTATCAGCAGTACCCAAACTTCACACCTTCAACTGTTTCAGGAAAAGGCAACCTTTGCGTTGCACAGTCACAGCCATGCGAGGCCGTCTAGGACAGTGGTTCCCAACCGGGGGTCCATGGACCCCAGGGGTTCACAAGAGGATTTTTGGGGGTCCATGACCTTCATATGTGTAAGATGAAAGCAAAATAGCGAAATGCCAAATTACGCTCCGTGATGGTTAAGCTAGCAAAGAACAAATTGAGCGCAACTCTAGAAACCAGATTGTCAGGTCGAGATGGACCAAAAATGCTAAATATTTTGTCAAAATATTCCAAATAACTTCAAATCATGCTAAATAAGCCGGAACAGGCTGATGATTGTCAGTTCTAAAATACCCTGATGAGCAATGACAAAAATGCAATGTTGCTAAGGAACTAAGTTTAGAATTATTGTATATGGTGCTTTAACTGTTACGTTTATAGAACAATCCAATATCGGCTTTCTTGACACCTGTGAAGATAAATATTTTGAAAAACGTAAGCATGATCCTTCCTCGTGTGAAATAATTGTATTGTTCTATTTGGGATGTTCAATGATTTTTCCATTCAGATTTGCTGACTTGTTTTGACCTTTCCTACCATCCACGTAGCAACCGGTATTGGCACTTCACTTCACTGTTTACCATTTAATTTTAAAGACGCTCAAAGCCTGAGGTTCTACATCCAACATATGCAAATTAGGTTGATACATGAAAATATGCTATTTTCAATATTTGCACTTTTTAGCCGCATAGGGTCCTTATGGGAAAAATGTCCATATGATTTAGCTCACAAATAAGTTTAAATGTTGCTTTGTTACTCGGCAGCTATCCATGGCCAACATGGACATATATTACTTTTGTTTCACGACAGTTACCCAGTACCAAATTGGCAAATCGTTTTGTTACACGTCAAAAGAGCAAGGCCAAATAGGCCATTTACACCTCTCTAACTTGATAAATATGAAACATACGCAGTTTTTAATAGGACTGTTCGAAAGAGCGCATAAAATCCAGTAACTGAAAACATCAGTTTTAAACGATAATTCTAAGTATTTCTAATATTAAGTTAAAAACTGGTTTTAACCATTAAAGCCACATGTTCTTGAGAAGAGTTTTGGACTGGTTTTGTTTAGTGGGTCCACAGCTTTCTGCCAAATCGTCAAAGGTGTCCACTACACTGAAAAGGTTGGGAACCACTGGTCTAAGATGTCATCAAAAATGCTCGGGAATAAAACAAAATTGTGCAGCGTTTTGCAGTTCTCGCTCTGAAATGTTCCGGTCACAGGTGCAAAGACAATCAAACAATTGTGTAAAGACAATCAAGCCATTGTGTAGCAACAATCAAGCCATTTTATGCCCAACTTATTCCAGGATTTTTCGTCATAATACCTGCACAACCAGAAAAGGCCATGAACACGCTGTTGATTTAACGTTTAAAAATTTAACTCTAAAAAATTTATTTCAAAAAGTGGAAGTCAAAATAATTTGTAGCAATTTGCAAAATTTCTAAAAATATCCCCCTTCCTTGCCAAATTTTGCCTTATTTTTCACAAACGTTTGGGCTGCGGGAGAGCAATTGCCCTTGATTGTCTACCATCGGCTATGAGCACCAATAACAAAAACTTTAATTGCTGAGGATGAAGTTGCTCGATTCATAAATTATACTGCTGACTAACTGGCCATGCCTTGCTTTGCTGCGGCATGAAGTTCTTCAAAATATGTAAAAAATGTCAATCACCAGGCACGAAAAATGTTGATTTTTCGGAGCTCACAGCATGGTTGTTTCTGTATATGCTTCAGCTGCAGAGTTTGGTTCCTTTCTAATGTTGCCTGCGAATACCAACTATCGTCTTCCTCGCACTGTGTTACGACCATGTGCTCTTGTGTTCTGTTACTAACCCCTGTGACATGGATCTTGATTGTGAGATTAAGAAAAATAAACAAAAACTATAAAATTAAGGCACAACGCTCGGGAACCGCATGCAGTTACGCGACTAGAGGTTTGAGCGAGGAGGGAAAACTTAGCTGAAGGGACCCACTACTAGCCATCACTAAGAACAAAGTTAGGAAATGATAGTGAATCCGGATATGGATGTCTGCACTGAAACCCAAAATCACCGGAAAACACTCCAAAAAACACAAACAAAAACAACGCACTGAAAACCAAATAACGAAATATAAGCTAAGCGGGGGCCAGGCTTTTACATTTATCTTGTCAGAGGGCCGGTTCGCACATATGCCCCCGGTCAGTTATGCCACTGGCAGTATGCAATTCCTTTGGACGCATTGCCGGAGTGCCAGCGTTCAGGTGACCGGGCTTGTTTTTCAGTCGCTGTAGTGTTCAAAGCATTGAATGGTTGTTTGTTAAGTAAATCCAGTATTGCAAGCAGTCATTCAACGTGCGGTTAATGCTAAAAAGCTGCTGTATTTAGTTTAAAAAAAGCGTTGCAACAAAACGTTCATGCCATTAAAGGGCTGCTTGCGCATGCGCAAACGATGGGCTTCAACCCGCTTTCTTCTCACATGAAGTGGTGCCACTGCCAAGCGTTTGGAGACTCTCGTGAAAAGCATTAGGTTTCGATCAGCGCGTTTTTCTTGCTGGTAGAGTTATGTCGAGCCGTGAATATTGGATCACGACGGAAAAGCAGTGATTGGCAATGTTTCCAAGAGCACTTGCTGAAAAAGTGCACAGAACGAAACGAATGGTATTGTATTGTTTACTGCAAAACCACCCGGGTGCAAAACGTTAAAAAATATGCGCTGTCTGTAACTACTTGAAAGCATTCCCAAGCATGCAGTTGGGAGACCGAAGAAAAACGTAGGTTATCTAGTCGAAACCCGCTCCAGCTTTTATTGAATTTGCTCTGATGATTACAAATCGTACAAACGAAACGGTTATTACCCCGCGTACTGCCGATGTCTCAGTAAATAAAAGAAAATGCCCACGGTAAGGCGTCCAACGTCTGGCCAAAGCTCTGTTGAGACCGGATTCTTAGCATGGTTGCTTTCATGCGGTTTTTCAAACGTCGCTACGCACGGCACGCCGGTGTTTGTTACTCATAAGAGTCATTGAGCAAATAGCTCTGTTCGCGCAAGGCGGAAGCGCTTCGATCCTTTTTTGATCAGTGTGAAGGACCGAAATCTAAAATTTCGCCTCGGTCCCCTATTCCGCCTGTCTGATTGACTTCCTACCGATAGTAACAGGCACGTCCTAATCCCACCAAAGGACTGGCCAGTTGGGCTAATTCTGCGTATTCAGAAATTCGCATACTAATCTTTCCTGAAAGCCAACGCTGCATTCTTTTTACTGCAGAGCTCATCGTACGTTGGTTGCATTAGGCTTTGCCAAAAATAACGCAACGTTGGCATTTTGTCTGAAAGGAAATATACTTGATCAAACTCAACTTCCCTAATTATTGATGAAACAGAGCGCAAAATATTAAGCTTTCACGATTTAGTGTCAGTGCTACAGCCTATAGCTTTTCATTCAGAACTCATTGTATACGAAACAATACATCCACTATGACAGTGGTTCTTCAACTGGGGGATGCAAGTATATGGCAGTGACGTATAGTTGGAAAACAGGATAATGGCAAATTAATTGTTGTTCTTCGGAATTTCCAACTTTCACTGGCGAAAATTCCAACTTTCACACAGTTTTAGGATTTTGAAATGGTTTTCAAAAGCAGCAGAGCGCCAGAAAATGCAGAACAAAATCGTTGCTGTTGACAACACTATACAATTGTGCTGAGATAAATCATTCTGTGTGTCTTGTACGCACGCACATGCAAAAACTCTGGTGCCACTACAAAAAAAAACAATCGGTGAGAGTTAAAGCAATGCGTCTAACGAAAATAACTAAAGTTAGTCTTGACTTATGCGCGGTGCAACATTCAGTGAGTCTGTCCAGCTGCGAAGGGTTAAAGCTACGCGAGATCTAATTGCAATCTGTCGCATTGTGTAAAAACAGTAGTGCGCGATGGAGGCGATTTTATGACTGGTGGGGAGGTGCTTGCCAAACATATCCAGCTGTGGGTATGCGTCGCTGCCTAAAGATGCACTTTACACGTTGAAACAGACATACAAGCAACAGGTTAAAACGAGCTGTGGAGCAGGGGTTGATCCACGGGGGGCGATTGGGGTGATACTCCCCTTGAAATCTATAAAAGTAACTTTATTCATCATGATTTTGTGCAATTCGGAAAAGGGCATTCGTGGTATAAGGCCATTTTGCCATCCGTTGTTTTGTCACAGCACTGTTGTGAAGTAGGCTTATGCTTAATCTCTCTTGCAGTAGTGAACCCGTGATGAGATTTGACTACCAAATTTCACTGAAATCGCCCACCCCCCTAAACTTCCTGGCTGCATCCGCCCCTGCTGCAGAGGGACAGAAAGCCAATCTGGAGAGATTTGCAACAGGTCGACAAGAGTTATGGCAGTGATGGATAAATCCTCGCGAGTGAAGCCAAAAGCAATGGCCAGCAGAGATTTGATGAGAAAAGTCACCACACGTCAAAATCAGCCCTCAAAATCAAAGCAGTGGCTCTGCTACGTGAGAAGAATCCTTTTATGGTAGAAAGCAATGAGAATGACTAAACGAAGCCTGGAAACAACGGGCTAAACACCAAAGAATTTGGTGCAAAATTGAACGAAGACTTTGTTTTCGTAGAAGTCACGATACAGCGGAGGGAGAAACGCTCTTACTGTGTAGGATACACAAGAACAACAATTGCCTCTCGTGTTTCCGCGGGCCTGAAAGTTGGCGCACAAAGACAATTTTGGCAGTCACTGCGTTTCAGGTCTGTTACTACATCTCTAAGTTTGCAACAAGGTTAATCAATCCTAGGCAAACGTAGCTTAGAGCTGTCTGAGGGCCAAACGCACAAAATGCGCCTGGTCTGCAACTGCGGCGTTTCCTCTGACTACGTCAGACACGAAGGCATGTTATACATTGGCGCTATAACAAGTCCACGCGCCACACCATTAGCAAACCCAGAGGGCAATTTGGGGCAGTTGCCTTTTGATAACCGTCGCAACCTTCTGCTGATGTATTTCTTAACAAAGCATCCTCTCAAACAACATAATGTACAGGTTGTATCTCATATCCAAATTCTGCAAGTTCATGTTCAGCAGGTACGTCGGGCTGCATTCGTTGCTCTCAGCCAACGCACCAGGCAAACCCGTGTTTTTGTTCTATTTTGAACCCAGTAGAAACGATTAACAAGACAGCAGTCAATTCTCTTTACACACAGCGGCCACACCACGCGGTCAAAACCTCGAACAAACACGAAGCAAAAGCCAGAATATCGCTCAACAAGCTCGTGACATGCAATCTCTTCATTCGACTGCGTGCACAAATAAGCGTGATGTCACTGCATTGTTCAAGGGAGACCTTGAGATGGACGCAACACCGCTTATCAGACAATCCTTCAAAAAACAAATTTGAATCTGCCGTTGGCTAACACCATAAAGAAAGCGCAGGTTTTCTAAAAAAGTATAAAATATGAATACATTGCTTGGCAATTTTTTCATTTCGCTATCACTTGGCATTTGGCCAGAAACGTTGAAGTTGTCTTTGAAGGCATTATGGCCACCACTCATCCAGTGACATTTAGCTGAAAAATACAACTTTTCTACCACACAGGTTAAACTGGGTCGTTGGTGTTGTTGCCCAAAATTGATTAAATATTTTGCTTATGACTCACAAGTGATTAGATCTTTGCTTGCATGTCATTTTTTGTGTGATGGAGCTTCATAATTTTGCAGTGCAAAATTTGCAACCAAAATGTTCAGCATTGCAAAAATCAACTCATGGAGCCCGGCAGGCTGCCAGGCTTTCCTCAACAAAAACCTACCTTGAAGGAAACTCCAAAATAGATGGCTACCGAGGCAAATGTTCTGATCGACACCGTTTGCCAAGAAAGCCGCAGCCTATACTTTACACTAGTTTTGCTCAGAAGGCTTTGAAACTTTACATATTTCCTCAGAAGGCTTTTGAGTTGTGATTGAAAGCAGAAGCAATTGTGGCAACATACAGTATTACAAACTGAAAGCTTGACCCATAAAATCAGGTCACCAAATGCCCTGTTCAAATCCAAAACAAGCTAGTGTTACGGGGCACCGAACAATCGACCTGTCGATCCCCACCGGTAAGCTCAGAGCAGCTCGGTTACTACTGTACCAACACATCACTAATTAAAGTGCTGATAGTTG
>JGI24022J15233_10004036_pt1 | contig 14945 bp, 7 predicted proteins | sample Ectturendosymbi2_FD_15233 | JGI IMG/M metagenome (IMG submission 15233)
CCATCTCTTGTCGTTCAGTGACCATCCAGCCCTGTCGTTAACTGAGGATTGCTGGCAGGAACGTTTTTCTGACTCACCTGAATTCTGCTCTTTCAAAATGTTCACAAAGACTGAGGTTGATCCTTCCGTTTTCGCCGCCGCTCCGGTGCGCATCTCGAATATTCCGCCTTGGTCGACACAAAATCCCATCATCGACCTCACTCTCTTACAGTTTGTCAGTCAGACGGCATCTGCATTCGTTGCACCGGTTTTCTCTTCGCATTTGCGCAATACATATGATCAGTTTGTTAAAATCTGTACACACGGATCAAAAACCTCTGAACGAGCCGGTTGCGGTACATACATAGCGGATAGGAACCTACGATATTCTATTACAATGAACATATTGTCCTCCTCCATCACCTCTGAACTTTTCGCCTTCGCCAAAGTACTAGACATGCTCCATTTTTAGAGGGACTGAACGACGGCTCTCTAGCTCAAACGGCTGGCATGTTGTGTTGGTGCAAATTTCTGCAACAATGTGGCTAATGCGGCAGTTAAAGCTTAGATCTGCAATTTTTTTTGCAGTGGTCGCTGTGGATTTACCTTGGCGATCGTCCCGGCATTTACAACAGTACTTTGTAAATTTGAACTCCGCGTCTCGCCTGCTTCTCTAAACTAGACTCGTCGATCACAAANGTCCTTGCATGGAGTGAAGCCTCCATGCAAGGACTGAACCATAATGGACATTCAGGGGCCGTGCCCACTCAAAGTTTTGCTCAGAATCTTTTTTTCATGTAGGTATACATCTGACTGAAACTCGACAAAATTAACAAATTTTGCAAATACTCGGTTTTAATCTGTTTAATTGTTGCTCCAACTCGCAACACTAGCGCACATTACATAAAAAGTCAATCTCATTGTTACAAAATAAATTGTGCCGCTGATTTTTCACACTGGCTTTTGTAATGTTGCAGTTTGTTTTAAACTTATAATTAAAATCCCTCTAAAAATATATTCTGTCCCCCCAAACCATAAAACCTGGCCATGGGTCTGTTGGTACGTACCCATCAGAGCAACGATGAAAATTGCGGTAATGTCACGATTAAACAGTTGAGTAACCGAAGCAACAGGAAAGAAAGAATGAGAACGTCAATTAGCGTTATCACGCAGCTGTGAACCAACATTGAACCATTGTTCCATTAATGGTTGTTGCTAAGCAACCGCCAAGAAAGTTACCGATTTTTATTCTGATTGTTATGTTAGGACATATATACAACTGATACTAAAAAACAGAAGGACGAAATGGTTATTAATGGCTTAAACCAATTAGGCATAAGAAGCAAATAAGACCAGCCGAAATCAGTCGTCTGTGTGCAGGAAGATTCGTATTAAAATTATCCCATATGTCCTAATATGAATGACATATGATTTTGCGAAGAACAAACAGTAACTAACAGGGCGGCGATTAGGTTAGTGCAACATTTTCCCCCTCCCAGTCACTGAGTGACTCACCGTAGCGCTCCAAGGGCACGAGCGTTCACCAGAACCATCCCGACAAAAAGCATTGCACAGGTTTGCGGCCTGCCGTCCTGTCGGATTGCCTTCGATTAAAAGAAAGCAAAGTACAGAAAGATCTGATCTTTCCAACAGTCTTCTTGCACATAAGTGTCCTAATGTGGCTTAACGGTCATCACAAACATGTTGCAGCTATTAATTGTGTTCAGTTCGACGTGTTTTGTCGAATTTTGATTGCTGTAGTGTGCTTTGCCTGAATCATGTTTGTGACAAGCATTCAACACCAAAGACAACCCGCATCACTTGTAAGTTTAAACTATCTGGTAATGTTTTGATATTCACTGTCATAGTGCTTTCTAAGCATATTGTTTCTGCACAAATAAAACAAAACAATCATTCAAAAACTTTGCGTTGTTTTTCATGCATCATTTTCGAACTATATATGTATGAAAGAACAGCTGCATCTATATTTTCTCCAAGGGAAGACGTTTTTTTTAGCACACATCACTAAACACGGTGAAATAATCTAAAATAGAAGTTTAGAGATTTCAAGGAGCCTCAGGTCTCTATTATACAGTTTCTAAACTAAAGTAATCCAAGACAAAAGAGTTACAATTGTGCCGAGTCCTCCATTCAGGGGTTACTTACGCTCAGCCATTAGTTTCTCGTATGAAAACCGCTCATATCGCTGTGCACTAAAAACTGAAGGAACTGCCCTCAATCAGTGCGTATGGGGTTAAACTTGCTAGGGTATCAGGTTTTAGTACTCTTTATTCGAATCGAGTTCGTCGATACTCTACAGATAGAAAGCGGTTGAAATGAATTCACAACAGTGAAAAATTGCCGTTGCTCCCTACAAATATTTTGTGCATAGCAAAAAAGTCCACCTTTGGAGACCGTTGCCAAGCGTCCACATTTATTATCGAAATTTCTGGAATCAAAAAATGATGTACAAACATACAGTTTTTAACACAAAAATCACAAAAAATAATTTAACGCAATGAACATACATGAGAAACAGCGATCACATGAATTACAAAGTCAAACAATTATTTCTGTAACGACCGTTCTTCGCGTGAAAAATACAACCCAATCAAAAAAGTTAAAATCGCAGCAAAAACAACCACAACGCGCCTAAAGCTACAAGTTCACCCCTTATATGAAACGCTAATTCTGCTGAAGATTTGGCAACTTAAGGCTACATAGCCTTCAGGAAGCGATTTTCAACAACGCCAAAGTATCAGCAATGCAGATTATCAAATGAACCAGTGTTTTGAAGAATAAGATATTCATTTAACTTTCTGGTTTGGCAATTCCATTGTCACTCAACTAATGCTTTCATTATCATCCTACTCCAAATCGTTTCTCCAAGAAGGACACACTTTTCTGCTGTACCTTAACGAACATTTTAAGGCTGGACAAAAAAAACAGGGCTTGCCAGAGGTAAAAAATTGCGGGAACAAATACCCAGCGTAATAGTCCAAGTTTCGAATCTGGCACAACAACGAAAGATTTTAATTTCTTTCTTCCTTGGACACATGCCTTCATTTTGTTGCAAGAAAACTTTTTGAAACAGCAGTATCACACAGCAGGTTTATGAACGTCTTGGTAAACTGAACATTTCGCCTGTGTTGCTGCCATGAAGCATGACTGCGCGACACGTCCAGGACAGTGTAAATTATTTTCTGCACTTTGTCCAATTGTCGATATTTACATGAAAATTTTTTTGCGAAGAATTAACGCCTTTCCATTCCTGATTTAATCATTATTCGAAGCCTACTGCAATTTTTTATATTTTGAAGTTTTGGAACTTTATTTTATATTTAACCTCACCAGAAGATCGAAAAACCATGAGTGAAGTATGTTTTATATTTTGTCAGTGGTATGGTTGATTGTTTTCAAAGCGCATGTGCATAAAATTGTAGCTTCTTCACATACTTATCACAGCAATAACAAAGTAGTGTTAGTATAAACCCCATTCGACATCACCTACTGCTAACCAGAGAACAATGATTGCAATATTTGCACAGATATTATTCACTAACTTTTGCTTCTGCCTCCCGAGTGGCTGTGGTTTTTATGGAGTGTGAACAGGAGAATATTAGGTTTCCAGAATTAGCAGTAACTCCATTACAGTGTGTGATTTTTTTAAACTATTGTGGCAGATCAATGCCGATGGCAAATTTTTTTAAAACGAGAGTAGTTTCAATTGTTTTTTTTTTATCTGGACTCGAGATATGCAAAGACACGTTTACGCTTGGGTAGTGGACAACATGTACAACGATGAATCCCCAACTTTGTTAAATCATCCCTAGATTCAACAGGGTTTTGCATGCTTCCACATCAAAATAGGTGAAATCCACAGGGCGCTTAATGGTTAACTAAATTAAAAATATTTCGCAAATGGCTTTTTGAGACGGAAATTAATCTGAAGAGTCAACCAGAAAAAAATGCAAGTCATTTTTTTTCAATAAAGACGGGGACATAACCATTACTCATTTTCTTGCTTTGAGACACTGCAGCTCGCTTAGCGCGTGAACTGAACTTCCGTGATCATTTATGTATTCACATGATTCCTGGAATGCAATGACAACGTAAATCTTACACAAATATCTTAAATGATTTTTGAAACTCGAAATTGACCAGTTTGCTCAGATGTCTGCCTTGCTTAATTGAAGTGGGGTGGCGAAACTTATCTGTACCATTGTGCATAGATTTTGGTTGCGTCATACTCCAACTTGGAATACCGTCTTCTCGTAAACCTTGATCATCCGAGGGAAGTACCAACGAAATACGAGGTCCATCTAACCCACTTGCAACGAGTTCCAATTACAAATAAATACTCTTATGATATTGCTCATTCCAATTTTGTGATCTGCAGAAGAACAAATTGAAATGACCTCCTTTCACCACGTGTTTGTCAAAAAGAAGAAAGCATATTTTGCGAATTTCTGATGTGGCAAAGCATGGAACACCTTCCTAAATTCTACAATAGGTTATTAGTTGTTAAAAATGGAAATGAGATTCAAACTGTAACGTTGAGTACAAAGTGTCAAAGTCTGCTGTTACGTTGAGTACAAATGTCACAGTCAGCTGTTAATACGAAATAAAAGCTTTTCGACATTTCCCTGAGCCTCAGGATATACACTATATGTTCTGTGCAGCTCGCATTGAGTAATACACTAGTAAATGTTAGATTCTTTTATTTCAACTGCCCAGAAAACTAGACATTCCGTAACACTCTTACACAAATTTACAAATTTGATTTCATTACAAACACGAAATTACATTGCATGAAAGTTTCCAACTAAGATTGCGTTTTTGATCTAGGTTTTCCTTTCAATACTTTGCACAATGTCACGATATTCCATTAAACACGAAATTAAACACGAAACAAAAGCTGTAAATGTTCAACTAGACAAAGAGTTTTGTAAGATTTTCCTTGGAAGCATTCATTATGTTAAGTACTTTTTTACTATCTTTATAAAGTAACTGATAATGTCTCAAGTAACGTTGTTCGTCCATAACCATGGCGTGCTTAACTCCAAGGTCCTGAAGAATAAGATTCAGTTTTGCTTTTTCCGAATCTGGTATTAGGAAATCACTGACCATCACACTAATTTTTTCATAAATGCTAAAATTGCTTTCACGATCTGGCTTCATTCTAATGAAAACCAGCTTGCAAAATATGAGCATTCTGCTTTTCAAAATACTTGTCGGGTTCTTCTTCAGAAAGTTCACCATTGAAGTCACGACTTTTTGGGAATTTTCGTACAGCCCGTCATATGTTCTTTCCGCTGCGATCAAAAGGTAACTAGGCATCAGCATAAAGTACACAGCCTCTCGTTCCGGCTGAGGCACGTAAACAATTGATCTGGTGTACATGTTCAAGACAATTTCCGTCGCCCTATCCATCTCTGAATTGTAAACACGATCAATGACCTTTATTATTTCCCTTGCTATGAACGGAGCACTTTGCAAACCTTCAGGACACTCAGGAAAAATAATGAAGAGACTGGTAAAAGTCTGGAAATGGATGTAGTTGTAATTCTTTCCCAAAATCCTAGCAATGCGTTTGGTGTAATCTGAAATAAGAAAGATGATCGTGTAGTTCGCACATGAAATTTGTTCGTTTTGAATATTGCCCTCGGTGAAGTTGATGCTTCGATATTTGCAATAGGTTCCATTGGAGATGGGAGGAAAAATGCGTTTCCAGAAATAAGGCAAAAATGTTGGAAAGCGCACACCTCACTATGACGTACTTGCAACTATCAGTATGATATACTGAATGAAGCGTTTGGTTCCACACGCTAATTCAACCATTGATCTTATTAGGCTCTATAAAACACATAAAAATGAAGCAGTGGCATTTGAAACTTCTGTAGCCTATTTCAAAATGTTTCAAATAATGGCAAAGGCTCATGTCTCCCTAAATTACGCAGGGACTCATCTTTCAAAATGAAGCGACTCACCGTTTCATGCCCAATCACATAATAGATGAAACCAATGTAACCATTTTACAAATGTGTCACTGACACTTACAGGCCCTCACAAACTATGGTAGACAAAAAATACCTAAAATAGTTGCTTACTTATTTCTACTAAAACTGTACATCGTTTGCAGCAACAAAACGTTACATAATCCACAACAAATCGACTGCTTTTCGTTATGATTCAACCGAGATTTTTTAAAATGTGTTAGCATTTGCGCATACTAGAAACAAGTGTAGGCTAGTTAGGGCAGTGCAGTTTGCGTCGTGGCATTACAGCAAAAATCATGCATTTCACTTGCATACTGTAAAACCAAGTTTTAGAATTTTGGTGATATGATTTTGAAAATATAATTTAAAAAAATACTTTGAATGTGCATTCAGCAGCAGGTTGGTTGCTGTTTTGGTTCAGGATGCCATACAGGCTCACTTTCAAGAAGAGAAAGTGTGCTCTGGATCGGACATATTCCCAGCGACGGGAAACGTCTTCTATTGCGCTCTCTACTACTTGGGCTCAGATTCGCACAAACATCGAAATGAAAAAATCTTTTCAACGCAGAACATTAAATGATATCCTGTTGTGTGATCATAACCCATTATAAAGTGCAGATGGCATCCCTTTGAAGGAATCGCATTTTTTGGTCAGAGGTCACAAACCGGTAAAAAATATTCTGCGTTGAAACCTGCATTGGCCGGTTTATCGATATCGTTTCCTCTGGTCCAGAAGACGCACCAACACTGTTGAAACCACAAGCCAATTTGGGCAACAATTTTATCCACCACTACCAAGACGAACGGTAACCTTTTAATAGGCCAATGTGTGGGGCTTTCAAAGACCATCAGAAATTATTCTCCAGCTCCTCTGACCTGGACAAAATGCAAACGTGTTGGATTTCGAAAGATGCTTGTTTTGTCAAGGAGAAACTTACTTTCCCTCAAAATATACGAAGGTAACCATGCTAAAGACATCAAAAATGCAGATACAATAAAAATTCCGCCATGAACTCTTATTGGGCGATCCGTTGAAGACGAAAATCGTATTTTGCTTGAAGCTTGCATTTTCACATTCTCCAAAAGTATAGAATGAGACCTGATAAAATGTTATGTATGAATATTCTTGCACTATTCAGCCGCACAAGGTCCTCAATCATCCACAGGCTAAATGTCGTTTAGTTCACAAACAAGTATTGCGTAATAGTGGTGATCCCACATGCGCAATGTCGCATGTCTGGTACTTAAGGCGGAATTTGTCACATATTCCTTTCACGATACGCCACGTACGCGCAAATATAAATTTGACAATTAACACCTTACTCGAAAAAAGGAAACGTAAGCAGATTGGTAGGAGTGCTCGACGGAGTGTCAAGTACAAACGTGAACTATTAATATTTCTAACATTGATGAAGTCTCAAGATTTGGTCTGGGATTGGGACGAGTCTCGAGACCTCTTTATCGCGAGTCTCGATCTCGGGAGTTTAAGTCTCGTTTCGGTCTCAAGGCTATGGTTTTGCGATTATGAATGCTCCAATGATATGACTAATTAATTTTGTTTGTAATTCCAAACTGTTTTTCATAAAATCTGTCTGCAGTTAAGGAACAACCAAAACAGGAAATTGCCACCAAATAGAACAAAAATTAGCTTGAAAGTGTTGATGACACTTTTTTAAGTATCTAAAAAATTTTCAGCAAAACTCAAAAATTTAAGACTCAGTCTTGCTCTCTCTCTTTATTTTTCGTGTCTTGTTCTTACACGCTAACGTACAAGTCCTGAGTCTCCGAAGTTTTAGTCAGGTCTGTCAGGTTTGAAATCTCGAATGCATCGTTGATTTCTCCATCTCCAATTAAGTTGAAAAATGATTTGCCCACAGTGAGCATGGGAACCTGAGCAGGATTAACACTGAAAACAAAACATCCCCTGTATAAGGTACATTAGCAGTGCAAAGCGTATGCTGAACTCGTTTAGTTTAGGCCCTAAACTAGTTTAGGGTAACAAAAAAACGGTAACAAACCCTGGTTTAGGGTAACTGAAAAAAGCAGCTTTCCACAACGATTGGAGTCGGAAAACTATTTTCATAGATTCTACCTGCGACTAACTATTTCGCATACATTTGAGGGTTAATCGTTGACACATTCCGTTTGATACCCATCCACATGTAATCTGGTCCGCAAAACGTAGTCTTTCATTTATCACAAACTAAAGACCACAGTAAGAAGCTTGTTTTCGCAATATCCAAATTGATTTATTCCGCTAAGTTGTTCCTTCACTCACGATATTCTAAGGGCTACTTTCTGAAACGCCTCATAAACTGGTATTCAGATTGCAAGTATTTCATTGGCCCAACAAAAGAATTACTATTTATTCGATTTTATATCGGTCGTGAATCAAACTCTATTCGGTTTTCACAAACGATATTGTCAGCTCTTGATTTAAAAATTAAAACCAATAAACAGCTAGAGCAACTTCGACCTCCAACTTTACCGTAACATTTCAATAGCCGGCTGTAGCTTGTTATGCAGAAGAAAATTGTGTGTAAAGAAGGGTGGAAAAATTATGTGAATGTTCGTAGGGCCAAGAAGCTTTAGGTAGCACACACATATAAGCTCTTCCAAGCAGCATTCATATGCATAAAGCACAAAATAGAACAAAAGCGTTTGGCACACGACGTTTCTAGTCGTCGGCGCTTTGTGCGACCGCATATTTGTTCCCCTGGTGAAAAAACATTTGTAGTGTCACGATTGCAATAACATATTGAGGCAATACAAAAAATTCAAAGTTCAGCTCACCAGTGACTTTTTCAGAAAGGTTCTTCAACGGAAAATCAAATTCCTCGGGACACGGCAGAATTCCGCTGCCGCGACACCAAATAAAAAGTTTCTCAAGCCACATTTTGCAAATTTTCAATTCCTCAAGAAGTGAGTCTTGATTACCTGCAAGGTGCAACGAGCTGGTTGATTTATTTGTAAGCATCTGTGCCGCGTTTCCGGGAACGGTGGTTTAGGAAAAGCAAATCTTACCAGTGTTCAACCTATTTTTCGTTGCTTGGAAAAAACACTTTGCGGGAATTACATGAACACATCCACACGTGTTAGATAAATCAAACTCTTTTATGATGACAGGTTAACAACAAATATGTAGATCTGAGTTTGACTAATATAATAATATCAATGCATTTTATGTGAAGTGTTTCATATGGCTGGCCTATTGTTGATCATTCCATTCACGCTCATGTGTGCAGTGTGCATACCTCAAGCGAGTACTGTACTTCTTTCGCTGCTGTTGCAATAATCATTTGAAATTAACACGACATTGCATGAGTTGGGATTCCAACCAATGCCTAAATTGTGACCAAAATACCTTCATACAATTCAAAATATCTTCATTTGGAAAAGTTACTTTAGAAAAATTCTCTCGCAAAACCATTTTGGCAACGTTGCGATTCTCCCACTTCACCACACCCAAAAATAGAATTTAAACTTATCGGGTGGGTAAAAAGAAATTGAACCAAAATTTCTTATTTTATATAGAGACATCAAATAGGTTATGTCCAACCGAAATTGTTTACTAAGCCAAAAAGTAAGGCATCATCTTTAACCAGGGCCGCACATTGAATGACTGTTGCAGAAGGCCACACATTGCATGGGTATGTAGTTTCCACGATGGGTGTAAGCAAGGAATCGATCAGCAAATTTAATAGGAAATCGATTTCACGTAAAATTACGCATCCTCAGTCCTTATTCAAATAGAATCTTGCATGGGTAATTGCGTTGTTCTGAGGAACTGGGAAATTTAGTTCAAGCTAAGATGCTGTTACGATCGAAAATTCCGAGCGGAAAGTACGGAAAGCTTCATACTGCGGCAGTAAGAAGCAATAGAGAACACCTGACGAGATGACACAATTATTGCTTGTTCGCGCCACGTATATATATTGTTGTTCTTCGCACACATCCCGTTCGTGGTGAATCACAGGTTTCAACGTAACGCCACCGGAGAGGTTGCAACAGTACTAAATCCTTTCCAACCCTATCTGCAATGACAAAGACTGTTTGACAACTCCGTGGACGTGATGTCTACGGCAATTCAGTGCCAATGGAACAAGTGTATAAATTCGAAAAGTAGAATCAATTTTTCGCCAAGGTGCCAGTGGACATATGGAAATCTCAGAGCATACAGCTCAGACGAGATATAACGGCATTGAGGAATAGTTCCATCAGAAATGACAAATTTAAGATAAAGAATATAGACAGGTTTTTAGCGTTGTTGCAAACTCTTCTTTGGCGTTTCGTTAATTGTGCGATTCACCACAAACGGGATGTGCGCGAAGAACAGCAATATAAAAGTGGCTCGCACAGGCAACAATAGAGTTGTTGCGGCGCATGATTTCTACTGTTGTTTGCTGCCACAGTGTGAAGCTTTGCGCACTTGCCGCTCGGGCTTTCCGATCGCAAAATTATGTACGCCACTTATACTACAGCGAACACTTAAAACTGGGCAACACAAAACCCTCGACTAAGCCGCTTTCAGGCCGCGGGTTAGACGTAGCTGCAGAAATCGAAACTGCTTTAACAATTTATCAGTCTTTCACACAAGCAGAATGGCGTTTTTTGAAAAATGACATTGTGCTTGACGTCTCGTTCGGCATGTATCTTTTAGGAAATTTCTATTTTATTTTCTTCACTCAATATTCAGCAAAAAATATAAAACCAGCATTTACTTTTATCAAAACTGAAATTTCGTTAAAAATGTATTGAGAAATATTTCTAAGGAAATGTTTCAACCTGATTAAAAATGTAGGTAGTAATTACAGGCATTAACTTACTCTAAAAGTAATACCCTAGATGTGTCGTGCAAAGTGCTCCCGGGCAAAGCAGTCACAAAATTTACTCAGGTTCTTCGCAAATGTGTTGAAGGAGATATTGCAGTATCAAAATTCTACTGTAAAGTCATCAGAAATATATCCAAATGTGACTGCAAGGTAACTGCCACACATATGAAATTCTCGACACATATCTGTTAATACACCGCGACGTTTTCTAACAAAAATAACTGCAATAAACACTTCGAAAATGTTCAGTGAACTGAAGATACCTGTGCAGTGTGTTTGCACATCGAGAAGTGATATACGAAAATGAGCGTAACAGAACCTTTGAATTTTCATTAAAAAATTTCACCTTTTATGCCAGGGGAATGACATGAGAATATTTAATTTGTTTTGTCGAATAGTCTCAAACTCAGTCCGCAAGTGCTGTTTCAGAATAATAAAGTGCTGCGCCATTCGTCCTACTCCACGCTGCGGTGTCCTTATAAGGTCTTTACACTGTAGATCTGAAACAACGATTTTACCGTAATATTTCCTTCGGGAAGAGTGATCATGACTTCCCGAAAAAAACAGTTAAAAGCTCTGTTTCGAAAAATATATTTTTAGATTTAGAGTAAATTGCGCCAAAGGTAGGTAAGTGTGGTAACTACGAAAATTTTTAGCAAAATGCTAAAACATTTTTTCTGGTGGTTGCCACGAATTTGACGTGCTAAGGCCAGATAGGCCAGATTTTCATGACCAAAGTAAGACATAAACAAATGCTGCAATGCACGTTAGTTATTAAGTGTGACTTTTTCTTCATACTTGATAGGTGCGATTTTACATTTTTTTGTGCTAAAAATTTTATCTCAAAAGATGTGTGTACATTTGGGCTTTTTTCTATTGACGCCTCGGGGTGGTTCGATGTTTGAATTATTCGCAGATAAAGCTGCGGTAAATGGACAAGGGCAAATCTTTGTTTCTGTCTCTATGTCGGCAAAGTTTTATTTTCTGCTGAAACGTTTTCCAAAATAATTTCTGCAAAGGATGTCTTGAAGTTTGGTAAAACCAAGTGCTCAATAGAAGTTGAATACCGATAAATTGTACTTTCGTTTTCGCAGCTTTGACAGCAAATTTACAGTAATTTGTGTATTTTCATCTCGTTCACAAAACATTGTGCTTTCTTACAGAAAAAGCTGAAATACAAAAAATCGTTTTTGAAAGGAGCAAATCTCATATTGCAAAGCAACTTCTTTATATTATGGAAACTATTTCGCTAGCCTACCCTTGCACGGATTTTTACCTGGTGTTCGAGGTAGCTTTGATGAACCTCCATTTAAATTTTCAGTTGCTCCATGTTGATGGTATTGAAAATTATGACTAGTTTCATGGTGTCCTGATGGCACTGATTTTGAAGAGCAAGGAGCGTCTTGGTCAGAATAACTTGATGAAGCTGCATACGGATGATGGCGAGCTGAGTGAGAGAGTGCAGTTTTAGTCTTCGGAGCATTCACGTCAAACACTAGTTTGTGTTTCTGATGATTTTGAGGAAAAGGAATGCCCATAGGATTGCGCAAGCTTCCGTGAGGCGACGAAAACGGAAATACTTGTTGTTGTTGCTGTTGCTGTAGTTGCTGCATTGCCTGTTCGTTGATTTGTGAAAACGTTCCTAAGGCCGAAGCAAACATGTTCCTAGAACCATAAGTCGGATTGCTTGAAGTCGATTTGTTTGGAAGTTGATTAGGATCTTCGCATGGAGTTTGACGTGGCATGTGACTTGCAGGAATAGGGCCAGGATTTCTCATCCGAAATAGATCTGCTGAAGTCTGAAACAGATTTCGCAGTACACTTGGGATTTCTGTCGAACTGTGTGGTTGCTGTTGAATCGGGAGGTAAGATTGGTTGAACAATAAACTGTCAGGAAAGGTGTTCGTAGGCTGCCGATTTACGGATTGTTGCGAAGCCGCAGCGGTCCCATATGAGGACCGAAATTGATGGCCGACATTTGGAAATCGAGTAAAATCTGCGGAATGTGGAAATCGATTTGCAGCAGGATTTCCTCTCTGAAACATTCGCATCGGACCCCCACCTATTCTGGGTGGCATCACAAATACCGATGAAGGTGGGAAAAAAGAGTATTGTCCAGATGCTTCTTGACTTTGGCGACCAGAGTCGCTGTCACGACTGGGAGAGTCTGATTTCTTTGACATTTAAAAAACGTTATTGTCTGTGAATTAGTAATCAAATTCACGAGCTTATGAACTGCAAAATGTATGCAAAATATAGCCAGCCATGAAATGTTTTATAAAATAAACAAGACGTTTGAGTGTCCACCTTGTATTAAATATTTTCACCTTAAAAGGGTGAGCTGCTAATAAACATATTGTATCTCAACTTTTGTTTAACATTTTTTGCGCTGCTACAGAAGTGATATTGAAAGGGTTCTTAGAAAGAAATAGCTTGTAAGGAAATAGCTTCTCCATACAAGATTTAAGTTTCAAGAGTTTCAATTTTAAAGTATTGTTGGCTTGGACAGAACGCTTCAAGATTGTCGTACCCAAACATGCCTGCGTCTTATCAAGTGGAAATCATTTCAAAACAGTTGAAGTCAGATGTGTTATGCTGCATTGCCTTGACACTACGTTTGTGAAGGTTGGAAAGCCAATCGAAGTACGACTACTGTAATTAAATTCTTCGCTAAAATATATCTGACTACTGCAACCAGCAAAGAATGAAATCACGAAAGTCTTCGGTTCAAGTGCATCAAACTTTGGAACCGTAAAAATGTGTTGCGTTTACATGAGCATGTTTACCAAGCCAGCAGCAAGTTATGGATTTTGCGATCAAGTGGCGATAGTGTATATGATCACACTGTTTTTGCTGTTCTTGCGAACGTGTGACCCGCTTCGGATTCCAGAATTTCTTTAATTCCGCGTTTGAATACAGCACAAATCGTATGACTTATAAACTTCTCTGGTGAAAGTGTAAAGGAAGTTTTAATGTTCCAGCCAACACAAAATCGAACGTGTTGATTGTGAAAGTACTGTACTATTGTAAGCATTCATCAATGTTTCGAAACAAATATATTTTCATTGAAACATTTAATATATGATGTGTTCTACCAAACGATCTATTCTAGTTACAGTAAATACACGAAACAAGAAGAATATTCTTAAGACAATTTGATGTGACAAAATACATAATCTGAAGCTTTTTGACCAGCCAAACAAGCTATGCTATGCATTCAGAGAACAAACATCAATTGTGGTAGTTGAAAACAAAATCTGAGTCAACATTATAACTCTGGTTAATTTCAAGAAGCCTTGCAAACTATCAAAAACTACAGGAGGACTTTTCCATTATCCAGATTGGGTTCATTTGTGTGCCGCTAAATGTTCAGAATCTGCACCGTAAAAGGATTTTAACACTGTTCCTGATCCTTTTTTCAGATATTCTAGGAAGTTTCGGACTTGAAATCTAACCGCTTGCCAGCAAAATTCCATTGCTTTGGTTTTGGTAGGGTAACCATCACCCACACCATTAGACGTAACTATCAGCAGCTTTGAATGGTTTGTTTTTGCTGATTTGACTTGAGGTGTCATTAAAAATAGATCTTACATATAAGAACACAGGTGTTTGTAAAATTTGTGATGACAATGGATGGCAAAAATCGGATGTACATGCAAAAACTTCCTATTCTATGACAAAATTATTTTCCCCCATGCAAACAATTTTTAAGCCTTAGGAAAAAAACCTAAAACATTCTATTCAATTTGATTATAGACAGTTGTATTATTTAATTATGCATTTGTGTAATCTATAAACACAAAATGTTCTTTTTCGTGATAAAGTTAAACTTTTCATGAAGTGATTTGATGGATAGTACTATTCCCATCACTATCAAAATTCGTTTGTTGCTATATTGCATAGAACAGGTAATCCATTAAAAAAATGCATAAAACAAGCATTTTATACGACCTGTGATTTGTATTCAACATAAACATTGCTGACACATATTCCACTAGCATTGAACATGTCCTTGCAACTGTCCATATAAAACACAACACTAACGCAATTCCATGAATGCATACGTATATTGAAATCAATCTGTCATCAGCTTCATATTCTAACCAGCTACGTAAATTGATTATGGATTATTCCA
>JGI24022J15233_10004043_pt1 | contig 14937 bp, 11 predicted proteins | sample Ectturendosymbi2_FD_15233 | JGI IMG/M metagenome (IMG submission 15233)
TTTGAACCAGAAACGCTAGAAAGTCGATCAAAGGCTCAAAAGACTTGGACTCAAGTCTAGTTTCCAATGAAAACTTCAGCGAAACACTTTGGCCTAGTGGTTGGGCCCAAGGCCGGGCAACATGAGCCAAAATGACCCTAAAACTACTTTACTTATGACATCACTCACAAAAAACCCGAAACCCCAGACAAATAATTTTTTTTCGAGTGCAATCTACTAGACTGGCCGATCCGTTTGAGCCATTGAACAGCTCTCTAGCGCAATCGGCAGAGGAGCTAGGGCGTTGGTAAGGTAACCGTAAACTGCAGTTGTTTTTGCGAAAATCGCCAAAACCACCCAGACGCCAAGGTGTTAAGTAGGACATGTGTCTGATGCTATTCAATACTACATTCTAGTTTTCTTGAGAAAAGGAAGCTAGGCAGTATAACTTTCTTGCACGTGGTCTTGCCACAATGCTGACTTTGTCACAATATAGCTGAATGTTGCAGAAAGCCTTTGTAGTGTTTCAGACACATAGTTCTTCAAGCACAAACCATATCTAACAAGTGATTGCTTTAGCAAACAAAAAAATGTTTCTAAAGTCATCTTGTATTCTTTTTCAATTTTCTTGAAGAAGTTGATTTAGGGCAATAAACATATGTGGTAGTGGAGACCTTAATGGAGTTGATATTTTGCAACTATGATTCATACCCAATCATGTCAGACAATTTACAGCAGATGTTTATTTTGTCCACAAGACATGCAGGTGCAATCACTGCCTGTTTTGGATGTGCAAAATACACTCAACGCTACAACCAAGCAATCATAACTGGAAAAATATCAGACTGCATGTTCAAACAAAGGAGTATAACACACTTAGCCATACAACAGCACAGTTTACAACTGAAAAAATAGTCTGAATAAATGCCTCTTTGAATACAAGCAGTCGATCCCAGAAGGTGTGCACCATAAATAGCGCAAACCCAGGGTTGCCAGATCGAAACAACAAGGGAGTGAATTACACTCAGCCCTGGAACAGCGTAGCTCACAACTGCAAAAGCAGTTTGTGGAAATGCCACTTCAAATACACGAGCAGTCTAGTACATACATATGGTGCACACCATCTGACTACAAACTACATAATTATCTTTATAGCATTATTGTGATTATACCTTGATTGTGTCAATACAAATAGGTAAAGAATCCAAGTTTTACATAAAATGAAAAAACATGTTGTGTATTGGAAATTCTGGATAATGTGCTACAAAATCTGTGTGAACTAATTCTCCACTGTTCATTTGTTAAGGTTGCACAATGGTTTGATGATGATAACAGGGGTTATTGAAACATTTGCAATATGCCGTTTGTATCATTATCGTTTTCATTGGCCGTGATTTTCATTATAAGGCTATTTAGCGCTTCCGCTTTTCATGAACCAATGTTTAGCACTCATTCTATTCATTTTGCAACCCAGCAAACAACTCTTTTCAGCTCAAATAAAGAAGTATTACCAAAAACCCAACAATGCATATGTAACTACACAACAAGCATCTTTGATACCAATGTGAAACAGAGGCAACAGAGCATGAAAATTTGAACAATGCCGCAAATGTCTTTGGTTATGTCTTTATTCTCCGAGGTGTACAAACCTGATTGACCACGAAAAAAGCTTGTCAAGTTTCTAAGACCAGTCATGAACCGTCCACGTGATCAACTCGAGCAGTGAACGAAGGCTTATGACATAAATTTTAAAGTGTGTTCTACGCCGATGAATATCGGCCATGCATACGCCACTGACAAGTGACATGCAGATCGTGACAGTTGAGGACTAGACCTTACGATCAGCAACTACATACACATAACAATGCACAATCTCTCCCATACACACACAAAGTGTTAAACGAAAAAGCAATTTGCAAAAATATTTAAAAGTATAAGCAATGAACCTTTTCCCACGATAATCCTTCATCCTAGTCCATGGAAGCACACAATCAGCCATTTCTTCAACTCCAACAACATTTCCAAGAAAATTTCTTGCCTCCCATTTATCTGTATTATCTTCTTTCTAAGTATGCAAATAAAGAAAATTAAAATCACAACTAATAACTTGCACTAAACCATGTTCAACACACTTTAGCATTATCATATACATATGCAATATCATTATTCTGCTTTGAAATTCTGTCTCTATACACAAAAAAGGAAAAGAAAATGGAATGACACAGTTTTTGACCAGCAAAGTTAATTAGACCACGCATCTCTGAATGAGATGGGGTGAGTTCAAATCCTAGTTGGGTCACAATAAACACTTGAAAAATGGTGCTTACATCCTGTACAATCAGGTGTTCAGCATAATCAATTTGGTGAAAGCTTCATGCATGGTGCTGCAATTGACTTGCCACTAGTGCACCACTCACAAAAAACCCGCACCCCCCAAGCAAAAAAATTTTTTCGAGTGCAATCTACTAGACTGGCCGATCCGTTTGAGCCATTGAACAGCTCTCTAGCGCAATCAGCAGAGGAGCTAGGACGTTGGTAAGGCAACTGAAAACTGCTGTTTTTTTGCGAAAATCGCCGAAAACAGCCGGCTCTAAAAGTGTTAATAGGGTGATCATGGCATGTGATCACTATTGTTGCTTGCCGCCACAGTGTGAAGTTTTGTGCACTTGCCAGGGCTTTCCAATCACAACAAAATGGTGCTTTGACCAGGATGTGAAGGTCGTGCCAGGTGCAGCCTTCACAAAAAGATATGACCGCTGCGGTTCGTTGTTAAAAGGAGGGGATGTTGTTGCCACTTCTCGGTTTGTGTTGCGTTGAATGTGCGATTCGTCACAAAGAGGATGTGCGTGAAGAATAACACCCATACATATGTGGCGTAAACAAGCAATAATAGAGTGATCATGACAATTGATTTCTATTGTTGCTTGCCGCCACAGTGTGAAATTTTCTTTTAAAACTATCTTCAAATAAACTGCTCAAAGAACTCCATCAAACAGCATTTTCAGACAGGTATAAGTACTTTGTGCAAATTAAATTGACAAAGCCAAGTATTTAAATGTTGTTAGACAGATATAAGTACTTCGTGCCAAGTATTTAAAATTTCCTTGGCAAGTATTAAAATGTTGTTATCTTTTACCGATGAACAACATTTTATGGAGGAGCTTTTGTTATCAAAATTAGTTTGGATCTCGACAGTAGCTTGTGACATTCAGCTCAAATTTCTTATAGCAACCTCACATGTTTCATTGACTTTCGTTCCTCTAGTGTACCGCTAAAGTTTCACAAATTTTAATTTATCATGTAACAATGCTTCAAAACCATTATTTGATTTCTGATCAAAGGTGTTCAAAAAACAGCAAAACAACAAACTTCTGAGACTACAGCCAGTAATTTTGGTACTCTTGATTTTGTCAAAATCCAGGTAACTGCAGAAACAGCTATTGAATAGGATTCTGGAATTCCCAACAAAAACCATTCATATATGAAATATTCTAGTTTATAACATAGCATCTAACTGCACAAACTGAATATTTGAATGGAAATGTTGTTTGCATTTGTAGGGTGTATCACATAATGGCATATTTCACTTCAAAGAAGTGTAAAGTGTGTTGTGCAGATGGTGTTGAAAGCAGTAGTGCCAACTGACAACTGCCACCCCCAATGCAATGGCCTGAAAACAAAGTTACCACCTTCAGCCAAGAGACTAAAAATCATCACCACTGTTTCAACCTCCAGCAGTGAATTTGCAGATTAAACTAATTAGATGACAGCTTTGTGAACTAATTGACCTTGCAAAACAAAGAAATGATGGTGTCACTACACAACTTTCGTTACAACTCTGTGGAGCACTGGAACCTGAATATATTCTGGTCTAATTTCGGGTTCCAGCACCTTTTATCGTAGGCATTTCATGCAACAAAAATTTGCACAAATGTTATTGACACATAAAGATCGTCAACACATTTCTCCAGGAAGTTTCATGGCTATTGAATATGACCTCTGTGAGGTGTTTAGTTTCATATCTAACAACTCTACCACAGGTGCAATATCCTTTCAAGAACAGTCAAGTACAATAAGTTGTTGCGTAAAACCAGGTAATACTTTTCATACCTGTTTTTTTGCAACAACAATTTACACAAATGTTCTGCATACCTAAATGCATTTGACTGAAAATTCCAGGTCAATTGAGTATGAACTTCTTAAGTATTTTAGTTTTGCATCAGGCAACGCAGCGTGCATTCACATTACACCATATTCGTGCCTGATATAGTATATAAACTTTTTTCCTTTTGAATATTGGAAGGACGTTGTGGCAGCATTGTCTTTGATTTTCACATCTTTTCCAAACAACTTATTACGCAAGAATGACTAAAAAAAGCTTTGGAAAACTATACACAGCATATTGGCAATTAACCCTAGAAGTAAATCTACAATAGAAAGATATAGCTAACACTTTTAACCAATACTTTTGCAACATTGGGCCTGAACTTGCAAGAACAATAACTCCACCTACTTCAGCCTCTTCAAATTTTATTCACAGCTGTACCTCAACATTTTTATTGGTAGATACATCTGTACAAGAAGTTATATGTAGAATTGATTATTTAAAAATTGGTTAAGCCTTAAAAGTAGATGATATTCCAACTAAATTTCTAAAAATGGCTAAAACTGTCTTAGCACCATACTTGTCAGTAGTATTTAATAAATGCATGGTAAAAGGTGTGTATCACAATTCTCTTAAGGTAGCGCAGGTGATTCCTATACATAAAAAAGGAGATAAAAGTGCATGCACTGATTACAGACCAATTTATTTATTATTTCAGTTCAATAAAATTTTTGAAAGGATCTTACACCATAAATTATATTCATATCTACACGACTTTGAGCTTTTAACTGGACATCAATTTGGTTTCAGACCAAACTCATCAATGTCCTTGGCTGTGGAAAGTCTATACTCAGATTTACTCCATAATAATGACAATGGTTTGTTTACCTATTTTTTGTTCATAGACCTATCAAAGGCCTTTGTTACTGTTAATTATATTATTCTTATTAAAAAACTACATCAAAATTATGGTCTAAATGGAACAGTACTTCACCTGTTCACATCTGATTTAACCAACCATAAGCAATATACTGCTGTGAATTGTGCAAAATCTAATTGTAGAAACAGAGCTTGTGGAATTCCTTAGAGTCCAACTCTTTAGCGATTGTTGTTAATAATGCTCAAAATGTAAAACAATCCTCAATGCAGATGATATCCATCTGTCTCTTTCACACCCTCATCTATATACTTTGCAGAGTATGGTTAATAATGAATTACTTAAAGTGCATGATTGGATGTCCCTAAACAAACTGTCTATAAATTATGCTAGGTCAATGTATCTTTTGACAGGAAAGAAAGTACAAAGTAATTAACAGAGGAATTCTTAGTTAGACTCGACAATCATCAGATTAAATGTGAGAAATCTGTAAAATATCTCGGTGTTATTGTAGATGAAAAGCTTAATTGGTCGTTACATCTAAACATACTTAAACAAAATTAGCCTTTGCCTCAAGTGTGATCTACAAAACAAGAAACATTTTATCAACAAACACGCTCAAAATACTATACTATAGTTTTGAATACAAACATTTAAGTTACTGTGTTACAGCTTGGGGGGGTCTGCAACCACATTATATTTAAAGCCAATCTATGAGAAACAAAATAACATTTTGCGCAACATGATGTTCAGTAATTATGATGCACAGGTAAGCCCAATTTATAAGAGATTGAATTTTCTGAAAGTGCAATAGATATATATAAACTGGAATTGTCCAAATGAATGTACAAATTTCATGTTGGGTTATTGCCCAGTATTTGTAATAGTCTGTTCCAGAGATCATCTGATTTACATAGCTATAGTTCAAGATATGCTAGCAATTAAAACTATTTTATTCCTAGTGTCCATAGTAATATTGGCAAAAAGCTAATATCTTACGAAGGACCAGTGATGTAGAGAGAAATCAATGCGGAATACAAAAATTTACCTTTTCACCACTTTAAAAAAAACAATGTGCAAATTGGCTATCGCTGTACTAAATATTTCGTTTCATTTTCAAAAGTGCCTGTCAAATTGATACTTAATCAACAGAATATTGTTTCATGTATTAAATTGGAGCATTATTCAATCAATATTGGTGAACTTTTGTCCCTATTTTTTGCTTGTTTCATGCATTTCCTCCATTTTTTGTTATCTTGCCAGCATCTGGGAGTATCGACTAGATCAGGGCTTCTCAAACTTTTTTGTTTGGCGACCCTATTTTATAGATCTTTTTATGAGACCTCTTGATGTATAGTCTAGACGTTAATGATACGTGTAAACATCTCATCACAAATCGCAAGAGGCATTTTTTTCTATGGCGAAATCATACAAATGCATATAATCCACGAAAGCAGCCATACAGTAATAAAACTACCCTGTAATGGCAGCAGTAAGGTGAAAAAATTAACAAAAATACAATTCAGTTTATAGAAATAGTCAAGCACAGCTAATGGGATGGATGCACTTGATAATTTTTACACGGATCATCCATTCGTCGATGGATACAAGACAACACAGGATGAAGGACAATCTTAACATTTTTCAAAAAGGATCAGTTTTTGGAATTCATGATTATCACTTTTGGGAATACCACTCACAGAAATATGTTGTCCAAAAGTCTAGGAGTTGATGAATGGTTAGATCAGAAATGACTGAGCATTCACTTCTTGTTCTTATTCAAACATGACATAAACTGTTTCAAAAAATTCCAGTTGCAAACTTTTGTTGTTTAATAACTCCTCCAAAACATGGACATGGCAGGTGTGTGGCCTCCTAAAATATTAACTATGTATGGTTCATTGGTTTGTGGATGCAAATTTTCCTGAATCAAAGTCCAAGGTGCTTCTGAAATTGTGTACTGCATGAAGTTTACAACTTTTGTCTAAAACTACTCGGTGTGCTCTTAAAGCAGTTAGCCTAGCCCCTAGACCAGACTTAGAGTTCTAAACAGTAGCATTCATTCCAGGTCGGATTGAATGCAATAAGGTCAATATTGGTCAGTAAGCTAAAACAATCATGACGTAGCAACACATAACTTGTTGTGCTTGCTTGATTATTATTATCATTTGATAGCTCAGGCAGAACTGAGAGCATAAAGCACAACATTGTCCCTAAACATGAAGTACTTGGAAGCTCTACTTGTTTCTTGAGCATCAGTATCAACCTGTGTCTTCCTTTCTATTAACTGCGGCGATTCTTGTCTACCCATATCTTATCTTGACTTGGACTGAAGATGCCGTATGGCGAAATCGATTTCCTTTAAATAACATCAATGCGTGCTGATTTTTGTTACTGGTGCAGTGTGCACAGATAGTGCTTAAATATGAAGTAGAAATATATTTACTGTAGGCTTGCTTATAATTTTCTTGTAAAGTTTACAAAAATTGTAAGGTCTGATTCATCAAGCCAATTTGTTTTGCAACCAAAAATTACATTTTTCGCATGACCTACAGTTGGAGAAGCCCTGGACTAGATAACCTAAGGGGTTTTTTGGTCTCCCAACTGCAAGCTTAGGAATGCTTTCAAGTGTTTACAAACAGTGTTTGTTTCTTATTGTTTCGCACCCGGTTTTTGCAGTAACCAATACAATAGAATTAGGAACACTGCTGAGCAGACAAGCCAATGGTTAAGGTCAGTGTTTAAACTAAAGCAGTACACAACAGCTTTCAGACACGAATGTGTCTACAACTAGATTACACAGACAAGCAGAAGACTAATGGCTGCAATGCGGTAATGTTCCACAATGACGCCCCTGTTTTCCATTATATCTTCATCTTCCACCTCTACCTTTGGTCACCTCACCCCCTGTACATAGGCATGCTTTTGTCCCACAATTTTTTGCTGTTGTGCTGTTGCTTATTTTATGTGACATTAATTTGATGCATTTTTTTACTTCCATTTTACTGCTTGTGAAGCGTCTTCACTGAAAATTTAATTTGTACTAGCAACAAGGCTGGCTGAGAGCTTGACCCAGATGGTCTTTCACCGACCCTTTGTGATTCAAACATGTTGGAACACAATCCTCAATTTGCTAAATCTTAAGACTCTTGACATTTTATATTTTCATCAACACAAATTTAATTTTTGCTGTTGATGCTGTTGTTTTTTCTCTTGCTGCATCCATGCTACTTCGTGATTTGATTCATAATATTGCATGAATAAACCGTTGCTATTCCACAACTGACACATATAGCATTAGTGTTAAATATAACATACAATGCATGCCACCGCAACAGATTTGAATTCACTTTTCCTTTGATGACCATCACTTTGCTAAACACAGCAGGATTTCAGAATTCAAAATGTCAGGACCATAGGACTTCTAGAAACACTTTCATATCCCATAGCTCTAGAATTCTCTCAATGTTCAGTGTCAAGCAACCAAATATCAGCAGCATCAGGGAGCAACCATCAGGAGAGAAGTACAGTTAGGTGGCAAACTTAAGGATATTTGTTTGATGCGGACAGTCACACATTCTGGTTAAACACATAAAAAAAGTTGGCAAAATGGCTAAGCCAGGGGTGTGCAACCATGCTGCTCACTGCTAGACTGAAACCATTTTTTGGGTTGAATCAAAATGTGCAGAACAAACTCGATCAACACAAACAAAAAAATCTTTCTCATGTGCTGGTCATTTTGACCAGCCAGAATTTCTAGTGTTAACACAAAGTCCCAGATCATTTGAATGGGAGGTTTGCACCTGGCGAATTTTCCCAACTACTTTATCCAGATTCACATTAAGTGAAGTGCTGGAAACCCAAAGTCCATTTTCCAAATTGTTCATCCATCACAACAGACCTATAAGGGATTTTCATGAAACCCAGTTTGGAAATCAATAGTTCACACAAGTACATTGATCCAAACAATCCATTTTGGATGCCATGTATTTTCCAAGCTTTGGGAATTTATCTTGACAAAGATATTTCTGGTAAAAATCGTCAGGATTCATTTGCTTAAGAGTTCAAACCATTCCTCTCTTGGAAATCAAATCAGTTCCATTTCAACATCAGCTGGTGCTTTTTCAACATCTCTGTGGGATACTAAGGAAAATAATTCAAACAAATGCTCGTTTGATTTTAAATCTTTTAAATAGAGCCAAAATTTGTTCAGTAATTTGTAAATTTGATCTGAGGTTGAAGTCAGAAATTACAAATTCAGTCTTCTTCTCAGGACACATTCTGGTATCCTTCAGAGCTTGAAAATGGCTTAGATCCCATTCTTGTATGTGAGCTTTCCAAAATCTTAGGCTTTCATGAGCCCATACATTACATTTTGAAAAGGCTTTTATGAGCCCATACATTTCATTGGCATTTTTTTCACATTCCACCGTTACAAACCCAATTTCTGCTAATTCCTCCCAAAAAAAGATCACAAATGATCATTTCAAAAATTTCACACTACCTACTGTGAAGAAATAATAGACGATGATGAACCAAACAGACTAAGCAAAGACATGGCAACCGTAGGTGAATACCTCCAGACCTGGAAGTAAAAGCTCAGTACTAAAAAAGCAGTATCAGTAGTCTTCCTCCTCAGTAACAAGCTAAGCGTGAGCTGAAAGTCAACCACAACAACAAAACCCTGCGTTTTGCTCTGAGACCACACCTTGAAGTAATTTTGGACAAGACACTCACGTACTGCCAACACCACAAGTCACTTAACAAAAAGTTGACATCACACGTTGCACTCCTGAGGCATCTTGCTAGCTCTGGCAGGGGTGCTGGAACAACAACGTTGTAAAGAGCCACCTTATCCCTGGTCCATTCAACAGCAGAATACTGCGCTCGTGTCTGGTGGCGCAGTGTTCACACCTGCCTCACTGACCATGCTATCAACGATTCCTTGCGAACTTTGACTGGATCCTTGCATCTCACACCAGTGGACAATCTTCCTATCATCGCAGGCATCCGCCAGCTGAGCTTCGTCACAAAGGAGCCATGCTACAATCTTCCTATCATTGCAGGCATCCACCTGCTGAGCTTCATCGCAAAGGAACCACGCTATCTCTAGCACACTGTCCCATTTAGCCTGGACATATGCTCCACTCACCAATTACCTGTCCATCGAGTGGGAATGCACGGAATCTCAAATTGAGACATCCATTTGGTACCCACCGCACAACAACTCATCAGTTCATCTGATGACAATAACAGAAATGTGGTGGAATTCGGGAAGGTTGGAGACCACTACAAGACTCCGTACTTTCATCCCCGACCCACATCCTGGAACAGCCCTGCCAAGAATAACGTGGGTCAGGCTCAACCACCTCCGCACCGGTGTCAGACATTTACGCTTTTGTTTGCACAAATGGGGTATGGCCATTTCTGTAACTTGTAAGTGTGGCACAGAAGATCAAACTGTTGACCATGTGCTTGTGCTTGCATACTGCAGACATTCTCATGCAAACCAACCTTACTGCGCAGTTTTTTTGTGTTGAATAAACTTATAGCAGGAAAAACTTAACTTATAAGAGGAAAAACTTAAGTTTTTTTCCACAGCTTTTCCTCCCAAATTCCTCCCTGGAACAAATTTCCTCCCAGAGATTAAAAAATTCCTCCCTTAGTGAGTCAAGTGGCTCCCGTTTGAGAACCACTGGTCTAGAAATTTCTTGAACTGCTGAGTGCCGATGTTCAAGTCCTCATGTTCTAATTAAATTCACTGCCTTGGTGACTGGACCAAGAACATGTTTAAATTTCAAATATTTTTTGCACATATTTTATTCATGATTCATGCAGTAAAAAACACAATACCCTCATTGTTTTTCGCTCCCATGAGGTAGACTACAAGAGAGCTACAAACCTTATACCAGTTCCGAATATGGACTGAGCACCATTAGTTGCAAATCTGCATACTACTCTTCACCTTCATCTTCAGGTGAGCATGAGATCGCTCTTCCAACCAGTGTGAAATGAACCGTGTGAAAACACCAAAAAACCTTGTGGTTATCGAGTCGAAAAACACCTTCTTGCCAACCTAGCTAGTCGAAAAACACCTTCTTGCCAACCTAGCTAAAGAAAAATGATTGGTTCGGTTCATTTCATACTGGTAAAAATATGACATAAACATAAAAATCATAAAACTGTCTCACGAGCTACACTCTATTCAAAATCTGGACCTTTCCGTGTTACACAAAACTGTATGTTTTGGGGCACAGGGGAAACAGATTGCACACTCCTGGACTATGCAATTAACTGAATTTGCCTGCAGTTGAATTGCCTGACAGTTGCAATAGGAATGTTGGTTTTGCAAACAAAAGTCAATTCCATTGAAAAAAAGTTGATATAAGCGATTCCATATCAATGTTTCCATTCCACAATGGCATCAGAAGTTCTTGTTCAGTTTTGATACACAGCAAGACAAACATTTGCAAAAACAATTTTGAACATCAACAAGATTCGTTGAGAAATTCAAGATAACAAAAAACGATTGCATCCTATGGTTCTACTCACAACATGGGCACTAGGCAGGGCTCAAGCAGTTGAAGATGTAAAACTGACTCTTGACTACAAACATCTATTTTCAGGATTCAAACATAGTTCATATGTTTCATTTTACGTTAAAAATCCACAGCATTAATACAAGCCACTTTTCTCAAAAAGGAGGATTAACCATTGATACAATTTACCAATTCAAAATGAAAAAAATTTAAATATAAACTTTTATAATCATACATTGAAGCGATGTTTTCAGTAGTAGTGACTGCTCAGTCGCTGGATAGATGAAGCTAAATGAAATTTTTGGCCAAGGTTTTACAAATGAATCTACTTGACAGTTTAAACACAAACATTTTCACGCATCTCACCCTTAAATGCCATTTTTGTTATTACCAGAGCAAAGGAAAGAATGGTGCAAAAATAATCAAAACATCTTGCAAAGCAGTAGCATCAGACTGAATTGAAACTGTATTCACAAAGAAGCCTGCAGAGCAATTACCACAACAGTCAAAACATGACGCTCTTCCAACTCTTCTGTGTCCTTCAAAGGAATCACATCAATCCTTAGATAATACCGTGGATCTGAGGCCAAACGAATGTAATCACCAGCAGGATCATGTGGATCAGGATTTGTTGATCCCTGTCTGAATATCCATGACTGAAGATCTAACCGAGACTTCATACATGGCACCAACATAGCTTTATGCCCATCTTTTGCATCAGTATCCAACATTGAGTCAATGCAGAGATCAAGATTAATATGCTTTATTTGTGATACATATCCTGAAAAACAATCACATACTGATTACCACTACATCGTTACATTACAGTTGCACTAAAGAAAAACCTACAAAGTGCATCAGAGTAAAAAACATCAATGTTGGTTGATGGAAAATTTTGTGTTCAGGTTGTATTAGAAATGTATAACCAATAGCATGCAAAAATATTAACATATTCAAATGGTTTGAGATTCAATCCAATGCTACCAACCTGAAAGGGTCCAAAAGAAGCCTGGCAATTGAATTCGACAAGGAAGGAATTCTATAGGTAAGGGATCTGATATATTAACATTCCCACCAGCTTCAGGAATTATTGGCCTTGCACATCTTGTCAAATTCATTGAGCTTTGCATAGCAAAAGGATAACCCAGAAGTCCTCGTGAATCACCACGTCGTTCAACAACAGCACGCGCTCTTGGTGACATTTTTGCAGCTGAAGGCAGAAACTGCCATGTTGCATTAGCATCACCAGCATGTGGAGTCAAACATAGTTCACTTAAACCTTTAAAATAAGAAGAGGAAAATCTCAATAGTAAATAGAAGCATTTTTAACACACTGATGAGGAGGTTTGGATTATGTGAACAAGATCTATTCTAGCATGATAACTTCGTTTCAACCATGTAAGTACAGTAAAAAATGAATTCCAAATCAAAAAAAGCATTATTAAGACAGAAAACAAAAACGTAATAGCAACATTTCTTAGTTGCCTACAGCGCTACCACAATCAACATTTTTATATTCTTGATCCATGCAACACAAATACTTACAGTGATGCTTTTGAAATCTGTGAAGCACAACTGTAGTAGCCTGGGTTTCTTACACATTGCTGAGACATTTTGTTCATTTGTCAATTGTGTTTAAAAATGGCCATAGCAGTATTCATTAGCAAACCTTCTCACACATTGTGACCACATTGACTCAATTTTTTTGGGTAATTTTTGAAAAAAATTCAGTCTATGACCAAAAAATTAACCAAGACAGTAGCAGTGAAAGAATGTTGAATGCTGAATATTGGCATTCTGTTGGTTAAAAATACCTATCTGACCTTTGTGACAGATTAAACCCACATCTGAATTTAATTTGGAATCTAATATGAATCAGAATAGCATATCAATTTCACAGTTACAAATGCACAAGGTCTTATTAAATATTTAATGAAACTTGAAACTTTTTAAAAGCTCTACTATCAATTCTTCAGCACTGTGGTTCAGTGTTTCCATACTTTAGGTCATTATTGATCTACTGATTCCCTTTTCTAGGTTCAAAATATATTTGATTGTTTAAAAATACTCTGAAGTCAATAATAAAATAAATGAAAAGGGCTTATTCAGTTGGTCTACTTAGATGTCATTAGACTCTATTGCGCTAATGACACTCAGTATTAACCATGACCAAATATCCAGTCCCTGGTATGGCAGATCTGTAATTTTTTGGCTGCGTGGTATGAGTGACTCAGCTCAGACAAAGGCATTTCTCCTATAATATTGCACAACATAACTAAAACTCTCCTTGTCAAAAAGCCAGCTCTGCAAAAATCTGAAATAAACAGTGCTGACCTTGCATTCCCGATGCAAGGTCAACAGCAATGTTTACTTTTGAAATCTGCTAATTTGCTAGTGCCAAGCACAAGATGCACTACATTGTCAAAAGCCTGAATGCAGCAGTTTGGTGATATTACACCTCATGGTAGGACCTACCATCAGTAGACTTTTTCCTGCATAAGCTTCCAAACTCGACAGACATATTTTTCAGCTCTGAAAGGTGGCTGTTTGAAAAGGAACATTTTGGCAAGACAATTCATGCTTAGACCCAGAATTGTGTTCATATAATCATTCATAATCAATGACATTATCGTTGAAAAAACTCATAAATAACTAATAACACCTCTAATGGGCTTGAAAACATTGTACATTATTTGACTGCATAATCAAAAATTTATCTTCTAAACTTCATAACGCAGAGTCAAAAGAATATTAAGAAAAATTGCTCATATTCTCATCTGCTTTACTTGTTTGTTTCATTGCTTCCATTCATCTTCAGTGAAGACTATCTATAATAATAATTATAATAATCAAATATCTATAATAATCAAAATTACATATTAGCTAGGTATGCTGGAAATTTATTTAATTGTTACATAAAAATACTTGGTATCCCTTTGCATAAATTTTGCATTTAAGATATCATGATAAACAAACTTTGCGTGTATGTAGTATGTCACCATTAGCAGCAAAACATTTTGCATATACTATATCTGAAACGCGTAGTGCCATACTGCTGGACTTGCCAGGAGAGCATATCCACCCTTTGCTCAAGAAACTTTCGTTCAGGATTTTGTTCGACTACTCCTGCAAGAGGTTTGTGGCAGAAACAGACCAAATACATCGTCTGTCCTGACCACTTAAGAAAAATGATAGTGCAGTGCAGTGCATAGCCTCTCCTTCTCAGGTCCATTGATTGCCACATAACAGCACCTGCAGTGGACTTATGCAAGGCCTCTCCTACACAAACGTGCCCACAGCAACACCTCCAAGTAGTACCCACTGCTCACACAAATAGGGTATGGCCCCTTTCATGGCTTGTGGGTGGGGTGCAGAAGAACAAACCGTCAACCACATTGTCCTCAAATGTCCAATGCATCGAGCTCCTATGGACTGCA
>JGI24022J15233_10004047_pt1 | contig 14935 bp, 7 predicted proteins | sample Ectturendosymbi2_FD_15233 | JGI IMG/M metagenome (IMG submission 15233)
CTGGTATTTTTAGTGCTGATTTTCGGTCCAGATCGGTCGCACGCAGCAAAAAGTTGATCAAGTGTATGATGAAGGTCCTGTTGAAAAGATGCTAGCGGTACCAAATCTTCTGCAAAAATTAAACGGTTGATCTTGCAGCTCACAACCGTGACACCCTCGTCGACTCGGCTGTAACTGTCTATTCAATGCACGTAGACCATGAAAAGGAATGGCGACAGCACACACCCTTGTCGGAGTCCAACACCAACGGTGAACGGTCGTGATTTAACTCTCCCGACACGGACACAAACGTCTGAGCAGGAATGCAGTGACTTGACTCCACAGCGTGGAAAGCGTTGGGGACCCCAAAGCATTTCTCGTGGAACCCGGTCGCATGCTTTCTCGAGGAGGTCGACAAAGCATGTGTAGACGTCTTTGCCACACTCCCAAGATTTCACAAAAATGTTCTGGAGAGTGAAAATTTGGTCTGCGGTGCTATGGCCGGAACACGCATCATTCAGTTTTGATTCAGTTATTTCGCTGCATCGTTTTTCAAAGCACTTGGCAACGTAAATGTTAATTGTTTGAAAATTCCCAAAAAGCATCGCGGGCCGCACAAAACGCCGTGGTGGGCCGCATCTAAACAAAGTTGCATATGCATGACCTACTCAGTCTGCACAAAGTGTGTATTTGCGAAAACGAAGCTACAATTGATTATCACCACGGCCCTGCACTAAAATTAAGAAATACTTGTCGCTGCAGCTTAACACAACGGTTGGTTCGTTGATCTAGCCCAGTGGTTCACACGTATGGGTCGAAATCCAAACAAGGATGGCGAACGTAGATACTTGAGAAAAGGTAGATTGCTGACATTAAAAACGACTTAGCAACGTACTGCCAAAAATCATCCATACAATCATTATCTTTTCAAACGTTGTTTGAGGCTTAAATCGCGAGGTGTTCATCAAACTCAGATTTAGGTCATGCCATAGCCAAAAATAAGAAATTTTCACTGGGCGGCAACCATGAGAGTAATTAGGAATTATAGTTGGCTGGGAAAACTGCAGTACTGCCGGTGATGACCAAACGAGTTTTCATATTCGTCCAACTTGGTGGAGGCAAATCATCAAAAGCGGCAGAATTTTTCTATACTTTGATGACAATTTATTACCTACTGACAACGTGTCTGACGGCAAGGAAGACTTCTAGAAAAAGTACTTTGTGAATAAAACTAGTTTTTGTCATTTTGTAATAGAAACATGTCCCGCGGACACCCCGATTGATTTCCACTTGACAGGAATCAGCTCGAGAAACCCTAAGCTGCAAAATTGAAGCCTACCGATTTTCGTGTAAATTTCTTGCTTTGCTTGCTATTTGGTCCAGCTGACTCGAGAATCTGATGGTGTTTCAAACGGATTACGCAGTGGTGCATTTTTTGGTTTTGTGTTAGTGTCTTGAACACCGAATAACAAAACCTTTCAGTTTCACTTAATTTTATTCGTTTGGAATGAATATCCCAATCGGTGCGGAGTTTCACAGATTGATTTCTCTTTGGAAAAAGGTTTTGGCAAAGTCGGATTGTTTGTGTAGCCCCATGGCGTGCCCCTAAAAATAGTTCTAAATTCTCGCGACCCAAAGATTATGTGAGCATATAATTTTGCGGAAAATACTTTACAAATAAATATCGTTTTTAAGACAAGTATTGATAGTAGCAATTTTGTTGTTCAAAATTTTATTAAACTTAGCACATAAAACAGTAAAAAATTGCATTTAGTCTGTCTAATGAGAATGGCAAATTTAAAGAGTGGAAGGTCTCGCGACCCAAATTTGGGTCCAAAAAATGGCCAAATTTCAGAAAAATGGCCAAATTTCACAGAATTGCCAGGTGTGTTTTTTTATGGCCAGCGCATAAAATGGCCATGAAGTGGCCGATCTGGCAACCCTGTTCAGTGCAGAAAAAGAAGCCGAAAAAATATTCATAGTTGTTGCGTCACTTGTTGCTCATTGTTGTGCAATTAAGAAGAACGTTATTGTTGCATCATAGTTGTACGATTTTGGTGATGTATAATTCACAGTACAGTAGTCTGATTAGTAGGGTTGCCAATTTGGCTTTTTTGAAGTCAGATTTTGAAATTCTGGCTTTTTTTCAACACCTTTGCCTTGTTTGGAAATCAAAAAGACAAAATTTGGTTTTTCTAGCATTTTTCAGTTGGAAGGGCTTCGTATACTAGCAAAACATTGTCTGACCTGCTACTTATTCATTATTCATTACAAATGTCTGCTTATTCATTACAAATGCTTATTTTAGGCCATGGGTCACGCTCAAAAAAGGTTGGGAACCACTAATCTAGCCATTCTTGCGCAAGCGATTGAAGTCTATTTTTAAATCCATTTCTGTTTAAAATGACGAATGCCAATCGATTGGGAAAAAATTCAATTTAGTTTCATTTTAGTCACATGTGCTTAGCCGAGAAAACAGATTTCAAGCTATCTATAAGTAATTGCAGTGTCAATGCCTTCAGCACTTGCAAAAGCATCTTGCTACTTAAGTTAGATTTTGTGTCTGGTTCTTCCCGTGGCAATTGAATGATTTCAAATTTAGTGTAGGATAGGCAACTGACAATTAACATCAGGCGAAAGTTGCAACACCTTCAAACTATGTGCAGGTCAGATTCTGATTACCTGACAACTTTTTTACTCGCAGGCAAGGTAATGTGAAATCATTGATGAAAACTTTTTTACTCGCAGGCAAGGCTCCAGATAATTGTGATTGAACTGTCACATTACATGTTTAATCATCACAAATAAATATCTACAATGAATGCTATTGTTGCCAAACAGAGTCTATGGCCTGATTGTGTAATAAAAAAGACTTTGAAACTGGATTGCTTCTTAGCCAAAGTTTGAGCTTCAAGGCACAAAACGTAGGCTATATCATCGCCATAGTCACGCAGTTAGTTTTAAAACTGCGCAAAAACAACAATCTCCACACTATGGGCCTCGGGCCAATTGTGGTTCTTTTAGCTCTTTCTATTGGGTCAGACATGATACGAGTTCTCCAGCATTTACACTGTACACAACGTTTGATTAATCATGGAAAATTAGTAAACCATACTGCTTTGATCAGGTTCGACTATAAGCTGAAATAGGTTAGGTTCCTTGTGAGCAGTTACGTCGATTTGCACGGAAGTATTTCTTTGGCTTACACACCACAAGCTTTATTAACGATATACTCAACTGCTCTGCCAGCCCTGTTGCTAGCACAAGTCCATTTTTAATTTAAGGGTTTTCGTATGTAATAAAAAAAGTGAAAAAATACATCGACTCAATATATCAGATAAGAGAAGTAAACAAAACAGCAACAAAAAAACGTGGGGGAAAGGAAGGCCTATGTACAGGGTGGTTGGGTGAGCATCTAGAGAAAGAAAAGGTATAAGGGAAAAGAGGGGCGCTAAAAACTATATTACAGAAAAGTGACAAGCAAGTGAAGCGAAAATCAACAGGGATTTTGGCAAGATAGCAGGACGTTTTTGTAGCCTACTGTTTTCCAAATGAACAAGGCGAGAGAGATTTCAAGTTTTCAGGAATATCAGACCAAATTGTGGGACCAACGTACCTTAAAGAAAACTGACGCAGAGACGTTTTAATTCTGGGACAATGCATGGGTGTAGCGGCAATTTTACAGGTGCCGGAGCTCAACCTTATATGTGCCGGCAGCAGCAGCCAGTTGTCCCGCACAGGCAGAAACTGCCTGTTTTTCGCTCATATTTGTAGGCAACGACACTTCAGTCACTGGCAGATGTGGCGGAGCTACCGCACGCACCAGCAGCACTACACCACTGGGTAAATGATAGTTTTGCAAAAGAGCAAGCCTAGTTGTATGATATCTGTAGGCTGACGCAGTGTCACAAAAGTAGTTACCAAAGTGTTTAGGTAGTTCCCCATTAACAAAAGCGTACATGAATTTGGCAACNAACAATTTAAGTAAGCCTGGAGCATTTAAACATCTGTGCTTAGAATAAAGTATAGTTGTTTTAGTTTTGTCATATTTAAGGTTGTTACAGCTTTATTCTGCAATCTAAATGGAGGGAGTACCAATGATGCTGTAAGACCTGAAAGACTACTGCAATTAAAAAATACTTTTACTCTTGTGCTGCGCTTATGTCCATTCTCCAATCGCGAAAAATATTTACATCCCCGATAAAAACATCTCTGGGTGAGCTGTCTTGCATGTTTAATGGTCCCAAATGCTAGTCTGAAAATCGTAAAAACTTCACGGCTCTTTCGTAATTTTGATTCGGACAACAATACAAAATGTCTTGTTGTCTTGTCAACGCGCCAGTTGTTTCATTCGTATATTTGATCCATTATTCTGTAAGCCTGTATATTGTGCCTCTTCATTCTGCAGCAGTCTTCACCCTTTCTGGTGTTTACCCCATCCTTCCTTTACACATGTAAAGCACATAGGCATGCTTTTCGCCCACTGTATTTTCGCTTTCCTTCGATGTTGTGTTTCAAAACTAACTTTTGTCGGAATAAAAATGCAGTTTCAAATGACAAATTTGCACTTTTGTCGATGTTCAAACTATTGCTAGTTGTCACTTCATTTTTCTTCTTCACTTAAAACCTCGTCAATTGAGTACTAATTATGTTAAAAATAGGGCTGTCTGAGTAATTCACCCATAAAATATTCTGCCAACCTTTTGTGCCTCAAATGTGTAGTTCACACCAATTTGGACAATTCGCAATACCTTAATTGTTTTTATCATTTTAAGTACATTGCATTTAACTTTCTCATCTTTCACGTTTTGTTATTTTTCTTGTTTTATATTTACTTCATGATTTGACTCACAAAATGCATGAATGTACCTATCTACAGTACATGCAAAGAGCAATATTAAACATATCGCTTATCGTTAATAACAGGCAAGTGAGAAAGCAGCGCGACTGCTTTCCAACATTGGCAATTAGCGCTTTTTCCAGAAGAGCAATAACGAAGTTGGTGATGTGAAACTTTCAGTGTTTTGCAGATCAATTGTGGTTCATTAGTGTGACCACAAACATTGTGTTTTGTTCTTTAAAAAAAATTTTTCTTGTTGTTACAATTTCTTGTTTTTTGGTGAATGAAAAAATATGTGCTGTTGAAAAAAATGTGTTACGCTATGCCTCATCAGTGCACTTTTTCAGTGTTTCTCCTTTTTTCTTGGTCTTTTTTATAAAGTGCTAACTAATATAAATTCCCATCGGCAATCGTTTTTTCCTAGAGGAGTTTAGATCTAGGGGAGACTACTTTTACGCAAGTTAAAAATCCGTTATGCACGAATTGCTTAAGAATTGCTTAACCGCACAAGGCAGTTGCAGAACAAGGGTTCTGCGCAAAAGATACGTCACAGTAAATGATTCAACTCAAGTGGTATGTTGCTATCAAAAAGGTCAACAAGATTAACCTTCTCTACTGTCGTGAGTGCATTCAGGCGAACTTTGACGAATGAACTAGCTCAATGTGGTCAAAACTACAGGCCCGCGGGCTGCATGTGCAATGGCCCGCCACAGCGTTTTCAGTGGCCCGCGGAAGGATTCAGGAAAAATCTTCAAATCTGAAATTTGTTAAAAAGCGTGTGAGGTTATATTTGTCTCACTGAATTGCTTGCGCTGGATAAAGTGTATTTGCACAAGAACAATAAACAATACCTTTTCTGTACACCGTTTTGTTTTATTTAATTGTTTTACGATCAAATTAGAAAGCACAACCGGCTATGGGTGTCCGTAGAAATTTTTCCAGGGGGGNCAACGTCGACATTTTGCTTACAATTTTCAGGTTGCTGACGATGCAATGCAAATGGACTTTCACAAAACACTTTACCTTTTCTACCAGGAATGTAGCCAGGCTTTAAGGTTTGGCGGGGAAGAATATATTTTTAGAGAGGCAAGACTTTTGTTTTTATTATATGTTTAAAACAAATTTTACTGGGCAAAACACAATTTGGGGGGAGCAAAAAAATATTTGGGATGGCACTGCCCCCGAACTCTACACTGTGGCTACGGGCCTGCTTTCTACACCACAAGAATGCTCCATGTTGCAGCTACAGTCACAAATATGTGTTTCTTTGGCAGCAATCGGGTTGCGGAGTCGGTGTCGGAGGTTTTTGGGTGGAGTCGGATTCCTTAGAGCACTAGGAGTCGGTGCCGGATGTTTTTGTGTCCGACTCCACTCAGGAAGTCCAACTGAATCATTTTTTACATCACACTCCTAAGTTGGGAATTCCTGTTGAAATGTACAATTTCTTTTTAACCTTTTTTAAAACAGAGAATTCTTGCTGCATACCACGACTTTCATTGCTTGCTAGTTGCTAAAAAAATGTTGACAGTCAAAACATCATTCACGTTATGCTAAGGTGTCGGAATTGGAGTCGGACATTTTACCTCCGATTGACTCCGCAACCTTGGCAGCAATAACCAAGTACAGCATATTAAGATAATTTACAAAATAACCTACAGTATCTCCAGATTTTCAAAGCAGGGCGCTTCTTGTCAAAGAAGCATTGCCCTGGTCTTCAAAGAAACCACAAATTATTACTTTTGTTTATAGCAAGACTTGTCAGCGTCACTTCGAAACAAGAACTGCAAACATTTGGAGTCTCGACAAGAGCTGCAATCGTCTGGGAGAGTGGTTTTCAACCTTTTTCACGCAACGGCCCATTTTGCAACCCAGTTTAACCTAACGACCCCTTCCGAAATTTCTGGTCAGGCATATCTGATGCAGTTGTGTTTGCACAATAGAAAATTACAATGACTAAAACATAGCGTACGATATCACTATGTTGAGCAATGACTCGTTTATTAAAATTCATGCACGTGGAAGCATCAGTGAGAGAGACCTGTGCCGTATACAAATCACTCCACGGCACAACTCATTGATAACCAGAATAACTGCCAAGCAGGGTTGCCAGATGAAAATTTCAATAAAAAGCCAAACAATGCAAAAAGAGGCCAAAAAAGGCTAAACCGACTGTTTAAAGGTCAGAAAAAAGCCAAACTTTAGTTTCCGTATTGCCATTCCTTTGTCACAAAAATATCTAAACTACAAGAATATCAATTTTTTTTCTTCGAAATTAAGATTAAATCTTGCTTGGCATTGTACTGGAGCACTGATCTTCCCTGAATTTTTATGGTTCGTGAAATTGCACACTTTGGGTAAAATGGTGCCACAGTTTGCACTCTGATCCATCGGCAGCTTTCTGTACGAAAATCTCTCCTATTCACTCCTATACTTACGATCAGAATCATAAGAGCACTTCCGCTTCGACGTAATTATCGCATTTCTATCGCGAAGATGCAGACCTGTTTGCAAGCGCTGAGACTGTTTAGTGCTTACAACACAATTAGCACTGTACCGTGCAGTGAATGCACACACACATTTCCAGTGACTACGCAAAAACTTTATTTTGAATTTACCATTCATCAAATATCACTAATATCAGAATGCGGGGTCTGATATAGCATTTATCACAAAAATTTTGCAAATGTGTTGCCAAAAAGATGGAATAGCAATATTTTCCTTCATAAGAACTTATGCCAGCGTAAAAAAGACCAAAAAAGAGCCAAAAGGCCAAACACATTTTTAAGGCCAGCCGACTTAAGATGAGGCCAAAAAAAGGCCAAAAGGCCAACTAAAATTTTTTAGGCCAACCAACTTGAAGCGAGGCCAAATTTTTGAAATTTTTCCTAAAAAAGGCCAACCTGACAACCCTGCTCCCAAGTTAGCTACCGCATTCAGATATCTAATTTACAAGCACAGCACATTCTTACGTCACAGATTTATTCGTGCATTGCCAAACCCAACAGTATTGTAATGGTCATAGTCACACTTGAAACAATTTGAATGAAAAAGTAGGCTATCATTTTTGCCAGGTGATCATATTATTTTGGCTACAACAAAAAGTGGTTTCATATACGAAATACAAAATATAGAAGAAATTGCGAATATTTTTATCAGAAGCTCTCGCGACCCGTAGAAAATAGGCAAACAAAACTCAGGTTGAAAACCACTGGTCTAGGAACTCACTCAGATGCCAGAAATAAACCTTAATGGATAAGAAGTACTCCCTCATGTCACATAGTCTTATACTGTGTCAAAAAGCCTGAATAAGCGTATAGTTTGGTTAAGCCAGGGCTAGGCGACCCGCGGACTACATGCTTCAGCGTTTTCAGTGGCCCGCGGAAGCATTTAGGAAAAATCAAAATACTTAAATTTCCTCTAGATTAGCCCTAAACTTGAACCGAGACTGCTTCTATTTCCATTAAATTCTTCTGATGATTAGAAGGTACGCCTTCCGCTAAATGCGGCGTTCTTCAAATGGTCCCCAAGCCAAATTAATTGCCCAGCCCTGGATTAATCTATTCACACAGGCACCTTGGCAACACTCACAGTCTAACATCAACAATGAATTTTTCAAGCTTGTGGAAGCACTGATATAATTTCGCTCATGCTTCCTTTCAAACACTATAAAACTACCTTGCTAACCGCTATCAATAGTCACTGTATTGCTGCACTACATTACCTGCCTAGACGTTTGCGTTCAAAAGTTGCACGCAGCAAAACGCCTACTACCGTAACTTGAAGTGAACATTTGAAAATTTGAGGCTATGTTTTTGTTGTGCAATACAGACCAACAACAAACCGCTCGCAAGTTTCGCAGCCTGCCTCTGCAGGCCAAGAAGCAAACATGAGCCATCATTGCATGACACCACAAGAGTGAACCTGGCTCTCGTGCAGTGTGTGGGTCATATCGGCAAACAAGCTGTCATCGCAAGAAGTAGATCAATTAATCGGAATTGATTGCTGGCTGCAGGTTTTTAAAAAAATTTTTGCTTCTTGGTCCCAATTTCCAGGGGGGGAAATGCCCCTTTTGCCCCCCCTCTGTGGACGCCCATACAACCCGCCCTCACCCACCGTTGGAGCACCTGTCTGGATAAACCCTGTGTTTTTTCGGTGCTCCGGCGTTCGTTGTCGTGAAGGGTACATCTGGCGCAATGAACTCAGTGCCGCCAAATAAATCTGACTATTTATCCGCTAAACATGGCCTTCTCAAAGTGGCCGCGGGCCAAATTAATTGCTCATCCCTTCAGTAGTTAATTTTAATTAGAACAAGTATCATATCTTTTAATGAAAATGTACAATACTAATGGTGTTAGAGACTGTAGAGAGCTTCTGGAATTCAGCAAGCAAGGCTAGATTTCCCAAACTGAAAGATTTCGCAATAGAAATGCACTCGATGTTTGGAAACGTGTGTGTTTGAGGATACATTTTTTACGATGAAGATGTCAAACCTAAAAGCAGAAATCGAATGGCAGACAGGACGATAGTTTCCGACTTGCTACCACTAACATTGGTATTGATGAAAGAACGATAGTGTCAGAGAAGCCTTGACCACAGTCATTCCGTTGATCGAGATTTGATTGTAATAAAGTGCCATTTGTTATTGTGTAATAATTTCAATGAGGCACTCGCTTATCTTCCCTTTTTTAGTTTCAAATGTTGCGAATGTTTTGTTTTATACATCATTTTATTGGAAGTGGGCCGCAAGTTGTCACGTTTTAGTAAAATGACCCGTAGGTCAAAAGTAGTTGGACCACGCTGCCCTAGCTCCAGAGCCGTGTGAAAGGCTGTTGGGGCCCCCAAAAAATCCAGATGGGGCCCTTCAATATCATCTTTAATATCACGTAACCACAACTTCACAAAATACTGCTATAGTGTCCAACGTCCGCAATTCTTTTTCGAAATTAAAGAATCATGATATTACATGCTTAATCTACCGGCTCTGCATTGAGGACAAAAACCAGAAGAGCTCTAACTAACTGTTACAATATACATTGTGGGGCCCCTACGAATGGTCGCCCCCCGACCAGGGGGGTACGGGGCTGCCTTGCCACGGCACTGCCTAGCTCATTCACCTAAAGCAGGGGTTGACAACGTTTTTCGTACTGCGGGCCGGTTTCGGCCTGGCATTATTTTGCTGGCCTGCCCTCAATAAAATGATGAACGTCTAGCACGTGCAAATTTATTAAAACTCGTAGGTCATCGTGACACTGATTTAGTGAGAGATCTGGGCTTGCTTTGCCGCAATCAGATGCTCCGACCTGTAGGCCTAGGGATTATATTCAATGGCACCCGCAGTGGGTTCCTTATGTTAGTCGTTCCAGTCACTTTTGGACCAATTTGGCCTTGGTTTCGCACGGCCCGTTAACAATTTCTTCACGGACAGGCAAATGGCCGCGGCCTGGTGTCTGCCCATCTTTAACCTAAACGTTTGCTTCACCATCTGCAGCTCATTTCTGCTATTTATTTGTAGTAGCACTGGACTCATTTGTGCAGACAAATAAAAGAAACTTCAATATTGAAAACCGCCACGCAATTTTTTCTTGAATGCATCGCCAGAGATTTCTATTGTGGCTAACAATTTCTTAAGTATAAATTGTGAGTTCCGTGTATCGGCACTTTTTGCTGTCTATGCAAGCAGAGACCACATAATTGTTACAATTTTTATGTGACTACCATGCATCAAAGTGTATGATCAGCGTCAGGATGCCATCACAAACAATCTGTGGTAAACGCTCACTTCCTCATGCAATTTTCTTCCGGTTTAAACTCTCCTGCCTCTTTTGTCACCTGTACGACTTGTACAACACGTCCAGCCTTTTCTCGATCACGACCGAAAAAAACGACTATGCACCGACTCTGCTAGCTTGCACGCCACAATCAGCGGTATGTTCAATTCCGTTTATATCATAATGCATGCGTACGTACATTGCGGTCTCTGAACTATATTAATCTTTGTAGGCTACACCATTTTCTCTTTTCTGAAATGTTATGCGCGTGACAGTAGCATAACGACTGCAACTGCTGAAGCTAATCGAAACCAGGAACAGTTTGAAGGCGCTCTAGAAGTAGCCTTGCTGGCAGAGCCGGTTCTAAGTGGTTTCCCCCAAGCCTGGACTTTGGGGTCCCCAATATACAATATATGACAGGGAAAGTCTGTAGACAAGTACACAATGTTAATTTTTACAATGTGAATAAACTTAGCGCCATCTTGTAATAAAGGCTTCTAAAAACTGTTTTAAAACGATTGCTCATTGATTAAAATAGCTGTACTATCATCAAAAATACAGTGCTATAGGTTAAATGACTGCATTTCTTATTGCTGTAAATTGTTGAGTTTTCATTGGACAACTCTGATGCAAGATGCACTGGATGTTACAGGTGCGGGCTACGAATTTACCTGATTTTATACCTTGGAAACCGGTTATTCTGTTCTTGTTCAGTGAAGAGATACAACACAGGTCTCCGATATAATTTCCTCAATAGCTTCTTGCTAGACTCTACTAAAATGCTTGCAATCAACATGGGTTCAGCAACGTTACTTACACAAATGCCAGCTTACCAAAGCAAATGCTGACAACGAATCTACCCACAATGCACTTCGCAATGAGCAGTGGTTGGCGCAGATAAGAGGAAGATATAGGTCGGGGGAAGATCAATTTCTTGGACGTATCATATAACTATGAATGTTGAAAGGGAAAATGCGTGAAATCAGTTTCTGGTGAGTTCAGTTATGGTGTGTCTATATGCCCCGCCTTTTTACCAGGTCCCACAGGTCGGGAGTTACGGGGACCCTTAGTCTGAACTGTAACTGAAAACGGAGATATCTTACCAGAATACAGCGAAAATATTGTTAATCAAGACAAACCTCGATCTCAAATTGTGGTGTGGACCAGCGGTTCTCAAACTTCCATGGTCCGTGCCCCTCTTACCGAGGCCCTCAACACCGTGACACCGTGCCCTTCAACAAAAAACGTAGATTTCTATCCAGGAGGTGATTATTCTTCATATCTGGTCCAGTGAACTGAAGGCCTCTGCACGTGATCTCACTGCGATAGCCTTGTAGTCCCCGGGGACCCCCGTTGAGAAACTACGGTCTGGACCGTGCTGTCTCTAACACCTAAGAAGTAACTATACAAGTTTCGGCGAAAAGCCGAAACACCTCAGTTTAGCCCAGCCACGCTAAGGACATGCCGGTGGTTTAGTCAGAACTGAGAGCCAAGTGCAAAGAAATTCCTAATTTTCAGGCAACATCAAGATTTAATTATACGTACAAAAGAATTCGTACTTCAATGGACTTTTTTGTCTTTTTCTGACTGCATTTTGATTTACATTGCTACCAGCTCTACAGCGTTTCATCACCACGTTTAATTGTAAATGTTACTGTAAATGATACGTTCTGAGATCTGATTCATACAAGTAAAACGTTCCCAACTATCCAACCACTCGACTGAGCTGCATTAGCTCAAAAAGTTAGTGATTGAAGCCAACTATCTATCCAACGGAATCCATTCACAGCCAAGAATTAGAATAATGTTATCAGAGCACTGTCTATCGAAAGGAATCCTTTTACAACTAAATCAGACCCTATGATCTTATCAGAGTAGCCTATATATTATTTCTACTGAGTAGGCATCTTCAGGTCTGCAAAGTTCATGAAGTAGGCCTATTAAAATAAATTAATTAAATCTACAAGCAGTATAGACAACCAGCTAAGAATAATATAAAATAATGTATAATCAGTTAACCTGCCTATCTTAAAAGGATAGAAAACGCTTTGTGGGACCGTATATGTAGAACAAACTATAGAGGGTATAGTGACATGACAAGCAAGTAAATAACAGTTCAGTAGGCTACAGAACGGTGGTATAACGTAGGCTTACAAAAACACGTCTATACAGCCACGCGGCGGATCTATGGCTGGTCGCGTGGTCACTAGCCATAAACAAACCGGAGTAGCGGAGGTGAAACCTTCCGGACACAGCAAGACAACAGCTAAACACTCGTCAACTTTGAGCATAAGCAACAGGTGACTACTAGGTGAAGCAAGCGATGCAACAAATAGCAACTTTTCCAGCAACTAGACTCTAGAGCTGTATTACATATCTTTCGATCTACAATGAAATCAAAAGATTGTATTTAGATGCAGCCGTTTTAGTTCGTGGGTTCATTTCGTAGCTCCATGAAGGACGATGTTCACAAGTCTAAGCTTGCTTGATCTCCCTAAGAGACTTCTGAAGGCTAGCAAAAACTGTTTAAAACAATAGCACACAGATAGTATAATTGAAGTCATCTTTTATCGAAAATAAGACATTTGCAATTATAAATTGAAACACTTACCAATTTGACAATGCACGAAATCAAACGGACTCTCTTGAATCAGATTCACAGACACAATTCAATTTTTGGGATCATCTTTACAACCAGCAAGATAATCTTAAAACACTTAAAGTAAATTTCTTAGCTAAAAACCTGTCGTTGCATTAACTCATCGTTAAGTGAATGACTTGCAGTCGTGGGTAATGACTTTTGACTAGTCTAATCGTGACGGGCGTTTCCATGGTTTGGTGTTTTGTTAATCCAAAAGTTGCTAGTCAGTTCCTGAGGTAACTGTCACGATTTCAACGGCTTTCGTTTTTGTCAACGTTGCAGAGTCTTTATGTAAACAAGTTAAATAAGACTTTTTAAGCCTTTGGAATAACATAACTTGGCAGTATTTCTCAGATAAGAATAAGTTCTAACTGTAGCTCCCCTGATGCAGTATGGCAAACAAGTAAAATTGCCATTCTAGATTTAGTTAGGTACGTGTGTGTTTATCATATTCCTCGATTTCTTTGTCCCTTGAAGGACATCGAAACCCACTAGAATGACTTTTGAGGCGATTTTCGACATAATTCGCCGACCCATCGCGCTAGAACTAGAGTCAATGAAGGAATCATAAGATCCGGATTTGCATGTACTTTTCGATGAAAAAAAGTGCTTTTGCATTTGAAATTTTTTAGAAAAGGAAAATTTTGTGATTTATTGTTTGTATATTTCAAGCGACTTTTGGCCATAATCTGAGATTTGGTATCACGCTTACCTGATAACTTTTTCAAACTGCTTCTTTGGCTTGGAATACTTGCAACGACTCCAAGTGACAGACAAAAACACGAAGAGAGTTGCTCATCGTTGTTTCGAGGAGAACGTTTTTTTCTGAACAGTGCATTTCACAAAAACTTTAAAAAATACTTGTTGTTGGACGGCCATAATCGGGTTTTGGAGTGCATAATCGAAAAGAACAGGAAAATCCATAGAAAACAAAAATGGGATGGCATGTTAATATTTGAAATTTTGGATAAAAAGTTTCTTTTTTATATGCCTTTTGCTTTTTTGTGTAATTTTGGGTTTTCTCTAGGAAATGTTGACGCTTTCCCATTGATCGTTATAACTTTTTTCTGCTTAACTTTGTTACTAGAAATTTAGCAGGATGTCGTAAGACATGTGTAGCAACCACGTCTGCGATTTTCAGACTTTTCCTGTTTCTAGAACGGAGGTTCAAAGACGAAGAACACCCCTATTTTTGGACGTTTCCTCGCTTGGACCCCCAAAAAATAGAAAACGTTTTTTCTTTTTTTGCAAACTTCACGATATAACTGACATTTTTGCGAAGAAATACTTGTTCCAACGTGCACGCTTTCCTCTACGCAGCCTTTTGAAAATAACATTGCAACTATTGGAAGCAGCCTTCTCCTTCCGTACATCACAGTGACGTCACTCATGCGTAAAACATACCTCAAAATATGCACTGTCAAAAGACATTTACTACAATGTCTAGGTTGTTGATGTAGCTTTATTTGTCTTTGAGGATATTACTCTAAGGTACAAACTTCTAAAGTATAAAATCTTGCTTTGATACGTTTACTTCCCGCTACACGAAATGGCAGTATAAAAGGTAAGCTCACGACAATTGAAAAAGGGTTACCGTCACTCTAGCTCAGGCCTGCACAACTCAGAAAGCTCGAAGGGCCAAATTGATCAACATAAACTCGCCGCGGGCCGCAAAAGTCTATTTCGTCATAGTGTGGAAGAAATTCT
>JGI24022J15233_10004051_pt1 | contig 14929 bp, 11 predicted proteins | sample Ectturendosymbi2_FD_15233 | JGI IMG/M metagenome (IMG submission 15233)
GACCATGTTGTCCTCCAATGTCCAACCCATCGACCTCCCTGTGGACTGCATGGCCTGACCGTTCTGGACGATGAGACAATCGAATGGCTGCTCAACATCTGCCCGAGATCTAATGCGGCCAAGCAGTGGTTTGAACAACTCGCTCAAAAAAAATAAGAACCAGTTATTTTAATGCCTTTTGATAAGTTTATGCACTCACATGAAAACAATCTACTCCCATATGTCTTATCTTGTATTTCAAATCTATTCAGGGAACTCATAACTACCTCACCAGACATGCAACTTTAAAACATTCCTTTATACCCAGAGTAAGCTCTTCTCAAGGGCAATTTATTTATTTAACGATAATCTCGCGATTGGCACTAGCCTGAATGGTGCAGTTTTTATTCTGTCACGCCGAGCTTTCAAAGAAACAACGATACAAAAAAAGTGACAATAAGCATATAGAAATAGTGTAGAAGATTATAACGAGCGCAATCTGAATCTATTGCAGGATTCCAGAAAATCGTCAACAGTGCTAATAACAGTAAATACTCAAACAGGTTCGCACATCAGGTGCACCAAATAAAAACAAATGCAACAAATCAACGTAGTCCAAAAGATCAAAGCACTCAACAAGTCCGTCTTTGATGAGGGCAGTGCTCCTCCAAATTCATTAGATCCTAAGTATGCTCAGAAAACTTTTACTTCAAACAACTATACGAAAACTACCTACTCTGTCAGCATGATGGAGCAAAGTAAAAACGGAATTCCTTTAACTCAATCTTGTATTTTTCATTTTTTGTGCTTTCATGCCTTGTGACCTTTTCCATTGTGTTCCTTACGATTTCGATAGTTAGCAGGCACAGTAAATTTCTCTTTCTCATGTACGTATTATTATTCTTCCACTGCTTGTCATTTTATATTTTCAAATTTGTTTATTGTCTCATATCATCACTTGCGTTCTCAAATAAATGTACATTAATTTCAGTGTTTTACTCTCTCCACACCAGTGGTATTAAATATCTCATCCTGACAACTGTGTGTACATAGGCATGCACTTATCTGTAAATACCATTTCTGTGTTTGCTTTTGACACCTCGTCTTTTGTTTCCACATGAATAATGATATTACTAAAAATTGTATTCCAGGGCTTGTAGACTAGATGATCTCGTAGTCTTCCACCAATCCTTTGCGACAAAGGAACCAGAAAATGTTTTTGCCTTTACAGAAATAGGCTTTTAAATATTCTACAGCTTCTGCACTATGTTTTTCAACACATCATGCGTGGTTGTGATATTATTGATATCATTGTATTTGCAATGAACGAAACTAGTTAGTTTGCATCAAACTGCTGCGCATAAGCTTCACTAGCTCATGTAGTTGCATACTCAAAAAATTTGAATCTGCGGTAAATTATAAAAAAACAAACCATTTGAATTTTTGTACTTGAATTAACATATCTGTTTTCTTCTATGCAATGCTGTACGATCCATTGACTTGTGTGAGCCATCCTTTCGTCACAAAAACAATGAACATGTTTCTTGGGGGAAAAATTCCTCAAAAAACACACGTTGAAAACTTTAGAAAATGGATTTTAATCGACTTTAATTGTTGTTTCGCACATACACCTTGAACGTACGCTTGTTCACGTGCCGAATAACGCATTGAAATTATCCAATATTTTAATCTGTTCAAGTTGCAACTTTGAAACGTTGAGTTGTTGCGCACGTATGTTTGTCCCACTGCCTGCGTTTGCGCACCAGCAGGCGAAATACTCCACTTAGAAGTTTTAGCTGAAATGCTTGGAGTAAGACGGAAGCTATCAAATACAGTTTCAGTCATGTGGCAGCTTGTTAGATAATATAATGGAACTTGGAATAACCTGAACGTGATATTTACAGATAAAATTCAGGGTCTTTTTCAAAACATTGGTGAAGTCATGTTCGACAGTGCAAGTTGTAGTCTTGTTCAAACAGTGCGAGGCACACAACCGCTGGATCGAATGGGGGTTTCTAAAACTGACGAAAATTGTAGTATTTCCGGAACCTGGACAGTCGTTGTTCAATAGAATGATGAACTGCTTAATCGTTGTGTGCAGGATATTAAGGTTTCTCCAGCTTTTTTATTTAAAGCTTTGTGAATTTGACCAACTTGATTAGTTATCTACTATGTCTCACAGCACTAAAACTCTTTGAAATCACTTCGATATCACCAAGTATTACAAAAACGTCGAATGTGTGTACAACATTTGGGTAACAATTTATTTCTAAACATTGGCATGAATTTGGCAAACTTAGGTTAGCATGAATGAATAACTGGAGCATAACTTGCCAACTGGTAAGTCAGGATCGGTAACCTTGATCCTGTCGCGAACCGAAAAATGATTCTGTAAACTTTTCGCGTAGTACACATGGTTTCAAGTAACAGTTTGTTGTATGCTTCTTTAAAAATTAAGATCAAGGATTATATTCTACTGTGCACAATAATCCAAACTTAGATGTAAATTAAAATTTCCATAGCTAACTATTAAATCAAGCCTAAACGCCTAACTTGCACCGATCAAATCTAATCATCCGCGCTTATTTTTTTGAATATAAACTGTCTATTTTTAGAGTTTCAGCTGGATTTCATGTTCATCAGCCAGGCTCAGGCAACTGCGGTATACGAACGATTACAATTTAACAAAAGCTTTCAGGCTTCCGGCGGCGTGGTACATACAGGAAGATAGATCGTAATGTACAAGTTCAACCCTTTTTTACATTCTGAAATTAATTTCCAGCCAATGAACGAATTGATCAGCTACACACTTACAATGTTTTTCGAGGGGCCACAGGTCGGATGTTTAACCTGGCGGGAAGTCTAGCCTGCAGGCCGTAATTTGCTGAGCTTAGGCTAGGTCATGGACTGCTAAAATAAAATGATGATAAATGCCTAACGTTAGCTGGCAAAGAGATTTTCCACTGCTTTCTGTGATCAGCCTTTTTTCCAGTATATGTGTTTGGCAAGGAATAACTACTTGAAATCATTTAAGTCAAGCGCTTCTTATACCGTGCTAAGCAGCATTTTTCGGATTTGGTTTCCTTTCGGTGAAGCTTTACAGTAAACTCAACACTAAATGCAAGTCATACGCAATAACATCGCATACACTTTCGAAACAATTCTAAAATTGTAGAAAGATTGAGACAAAATCGTTCAGGTGAATTTTTCTACCAGTTCCACGTGCAATCAAACTCTTCAAGCTGACTCTTTTGTATTCTACAAATTCTTCTTTTTCCTTGGCATGACAGATTCTGAAATAAAAGAGTTATTGAGAAGAGTGACGATCTTTTCAACGAAACCATGCTTGACGAAGCATTGAAACAACGACACGCCCTCGCTCAACGATGACACACCTATCACTTACTTGTTCGTCGCTTCGCAGTAACACGCCTGTTCACCCTGTGCTTGGTTAACCTCGCCTTGTCCACTTCCACTTTACTTTCAATTGCAATGAATTCGAAAAATTCTGTCATATAACATTCATCATGAGAAACGGAGCCGTTATATTGAAATGCTTGCCTTAACGACTGGTACAGTTAAGTAGCTTACCATCCCATTTACACACAAGCGTAAGCGTACACGCTATACTTACAGTGCCTACACACACACACACACACACACACACACACACACACACACATCAACTACAGAATGTTCATTTTGAAACGCTTGGTATGTTTTACGTAACAGTGACACCGAGCGGATCCGATTCACATAAAGATTTTGTTTACATTAAACTCACCCTGATACAGTACACACCAAGAACGTATAGGACTAGAATTTCCGCACTCTCTGACCTCGATTTTTAATCAGTAGGATATTTTCACCAGGCCTTCTCGATCAAACGGAAATTGAAACTGACTTCATAGTACAAATAGAAAACTTTGGCGGACTTACGTTCACAAAGGAATATGCTGATTTTTTTCATTTGCAAAGTTTCTGAGGTGCAAGTAAAATAGTTTGTTTCTGCAAAACCAGAAAATGTCAAACGTTTCTCTCACCTCTGAGTTTTCTAACGTCAGCTTTTATTTGCTTATCAACTTCTGACAACCCACTTTCGTTCTTGCGAAGAAGCGCTTCTGTTTCAAGCCGTGACAAAGCTTGTTTGCAAATCTCCAAATCACGTTGAAGTTGTCGGCGGGCAGCAATCTCTTCCTAAAATGGTTCAAAAATTTGAAGCATTGGAAAGCTTTCAACTGGACCTAAAGCTTGAATTGCTGCAAATGTGAAAATGTTTGAAACAGGATCGACTGCTAGCCTTGGGTTGTAAAGCTTAACTCAGGCGACTATCTTTTCTTGATAAAATGAAAAGCAATTGCAGTTGGAACCAAAGATTTGATTTAGGGTCAAATGACCCTTCTTAGAAAGCTCCAGGTACTCAATAAGATTTTTCGTTTACTCGTTTCAAACAAATTACAGTAAGTTTTTAATATTGATGTAGTACTATAGGTACGTAGTTGAAGAAAACTTTTGCAAAGTGGCATACACAAAAAGGTACCACACCATTTTCAGTCAAAACTAAGCTTCATCCAGATATTCATTTGGACATCAACATACCTGCAGCTCCTTTTCCGTATCTTCTTTTTCTTTATTGAGTTCCTAAAATTTAAAAANCTTTGAGTGCATAACGACTTGATACGAAAAGCTAAACGCAGAAATGCATGCACAAAAATCGGAAGTTAAGGTTACTTATTTTCCTATCNAGTTCATTTTACACTATTTGTATTGTAATAGGCAAATTCACTATTTACATAGGTTATAGGTTTAGATAACGTTGGCATAGGTCAGTGAAGAGTTCATAATGGACCTGCTATTTGAAACTANTCAAGCACATGTATTTAAAATCATTATCTTGGCGAAGAGATTTGGTGCTGCGCAAATTTAATCAACGTCTTACNCAAATTTAATCATACTTTCCACATATCAACTGTTTTTCCGCTTTTAAAGTCTTGCTGATATTTGATGCCTACAAACGTTTTGTCTCATATTAGCAAAATGGATCGATTCTGTCGACAGTGAATTGTTTTTGCTTTACGTTTTGAATTGTAAACGTAACGAAAAAATTCCATGTGACACTCTTCACATCTAGCCACCGGTTTAAATAGCAATATCTTAAATTGCAGCAAAATTCAATGTGGGTTACGTAGCAAAAATCTGAATGACAAAAGTGGCGTAAGCCTTTTTTTTGACATTCAGTCCATTGTCGTGAATAACAAAGTAAGAGAAGTGAAATTTTGACAGACCTCGAAAGCTTGTGTTGCTATGCAAGGGAGTAGAGTCTTCGTTGATGTTAAGGCTATTAAATGGGCAGTGTTTCAACAAAATATAAGGTTAAAAAAAGAAAGAAATAATAGAGTGTTGAAAAGATAAGCGGGCATTGTTCAATGTATTGTCATTTCATGATTTTATGTTTGAAGAATATACATCGAACCGAGTAGCTTTAGGACTAAATCCCAATCGGTGGTCATTCATTCATTCATTTTGATACTCGTGATTCCTCTGCAGCGGGTCGTGGGTGCAGCAGCCCTCGGTGGACTCGAAATGCGGAAGTACAAGCCCTAATTTTGCAGGACAGTCTATAAAGTCAACAGCTGCTGTACAGTTAGACAAAATAAGCGTTCACTTCATTTAAATTTTTGGTCCACTCCTCCCTTTCCAGCTCGAAACGCGCTCCAAGCGATCATCGATGGCGATGGGTCCGGGTAGTCATTTAGAATAGATTCGTTTCTTATCAAGCAAAGCTCCCCCACAAAAGTTTTTTGAGTTAAACGTTGGCTTGCTGTCTTCCCATTTCAGTTTCAAGCCTTAGGTCAAGGCAGATTTTTCCTTACAAATATAAACTTATTTTCTTAACAAATACCAGTTTGCATTCAGGTTCTGGGAGGTAGGCTATTCAGCAGAAATATTTGGCTAATATTGTGGCCAGTTCGTTAACATGGATGGTGTCAGCATGTTTTGTTTCCATAGCAGTGAAACAAACAGCATCATTAACTGATTCGCAAAAACAAAGCCAAGCAAAGAAGAGCAAACCGTAAGTTCTTGTTTCAGCTCAGACGCTTGTTGCTGGATAAGTTCTTTTTCTTTCAAGACATTTTCCGCTTTTAGCTCATTGTCCAGCAAACTGCAATGCAGCGATTGCCAAGTTAACCGACTTTTCTCGACAAAGCTGTTTGTTTGTACCCCTAATCACGTAATTTCTTAAGGTTTGACCGTGGTGACCGCTAAGAGGTTTTGAGAAATCGTAATTATTTTATCTAAATAACGAGATGCTCGTAAAGCAATGTTTTAGTGTATTTTGATGGTGGTCGTAAAACGAGGATCTACTGTGACTGTACCTAGAGATACCGTTGGAAAAATTTGAGAGACCGTTTCAGTCTCTCAAAACACCTTAGAAGACACCGCCTTGATAAGGACACAAAAATCCTCGAAGAGTTTTTATTTCTTTTTTACCCTCGTGGCTCATGTTGGTCTTTGTGTTGAAGCTGTATGCATTTAGTCATTGGCTCATCTGTTTAACATCAGGTTTTACTTGAAATGTGTGATTTTTATGTGATGAGAACAGATAACTAACCGCGTTTCAATTTCAGTCTTGTTTTCAACAAGCTTTGTTTCCCTCTTCTCAATATCTACCAGTTTCTGGTGAAGTTCAGTTGCCATTTGATCTTTCTCAATGTTCAGTCGCTCAGCTTCCAATTCCCTTTGTTTTAACTGCTCAGCAACGGAAGCTCGTTCGGTGGAAATCTCCTGAAAACCAAATGTTAACTTGAAAAAACTTTTTTAAAGTTCGTACTTTACGCATTTTGTTCACGGTTTCCAGTTTTCATTTCCTTTTCTGAAACCGTTAGCGTTGCCATAGCAAAAGGACGTAATAAATCTTCTGCTCTCTGTTCTGTATTTCACGCTTGAATGATTGTTTTAATTACTTTACTTTTCTAGGTCAGTGTCACTCTTGAGAATACGTGTAGGTAAATGGACATTTTTCACTTGTTCATCGTGGTTAGTGGGAGTGTTATAGTTTATCAAGTATGGAATAAATAAGTCATCATAAAAGATAAACACGGTGCTGCACAACTGCAAACGAAAGGATATACTAAGACATAAATATGTTGTTAGTAGGCGATGTAGTGGAGAACAAAATCTCCAAATCTTAGCTTTCAATCGTGAGTACTTTTTCTTTATGTCGCGTATTCCACGCGTGTCCCTATGGCAACGCTTGTAGAAGATGAATACCTTAATGTAAACAGAGATTTTACTCTAAACAAAGTTTTCTAAACGAATGATCTTGTCGATGATGAAAATATTTGCGATATTTTTATCAAGCTTGCTGAAGTCCAAAGCCTAACTGATTGAGATTCTGGCGACGAAGATAATACTGTAGAACCCGGCATGGTCTCGATAATTTTACCACCAATCAGCTTCGAGCTCCTGCTGAAATGATACAACATCGAAACAAGTTTGACTCCAAAGTTGGAAGCAGCGAAGAATTTTCTACTTCAACAGTAAAAAATCCAGCTCAGAAAATAAAAGTAGTGCGGTAGACTGTTTCAACGTCTCATTGTACGTGAAAAAAAAACAGAATCAACCCAACAAACGTTTTCCACTTTTTCGTGATGCAAATTTTTCTACGTATCAACCTTACTCCATGTCAACTTTGAGATTTTTTTAAAGACGGCTTACTTAATTTCATTGAGGGGCAGTCGAACTTGTATGGTAATTCGAAATATTCCACAGCACCTGATAGTACTGCGGAGGAAATCAAAGTGCTCATTTGTGTCATGATTTAATTCAGTTCCATGTAAAGCAATACACAGGAACAATGATGATGACGACAGAAACGCAGCTGCCTCTCATGCAATGCCCAGAAACCTATTTGACCATACGATGAAATGCTCATCATGAGATTCTTTCACTTCAGCAATATTTCTAAACTAGATCGTGAAGATAAATATTTCAAGTTCCGCCCACTGATATCGCATTTGTAAAAACTTTCATGGAACATTTCGTGCCATCCCAGAATGCATCACATGATCAAGTGAAGATTTAGTATTTTGGGAAACATAGCTGCAAAAAATCGATTTGAAACAAACCAATTCAGTAGTGATGCAAAATGTTGTATCAAAGTTCAGCATCTGGATATCTAATAGCCTTTTACCCTTTTCAAGAAAAACCTATGGAGGTAATGTGGAAGAAAACAGCAAGTTCAGTAGATGTTCCGCAACAGTTCTTCATCTACTCAATCAGCACAGTGGATATAAAGTTAGTTTACCTTATTGTTTGATTTTTGACCGGTTTTTCACAACTGTAGCCTTTCTAAGCCAGTTGAAATCACGTGGCTGTGATTGCGAAGGAACAACTCGGTCAAACAAAACAGAAAAGAGGTGTTGTCCTCAACTGACTGCAAACAAATGGATGAAAAGGAACGCGGCTAATTCGATGAAAGCGAACGCTTCACACAACAGAGCTGACGTCACGCCAAAATGTTGGAAAGACAGTTCCGTATTTACTGCGGCATTAACTTTGTTTAGCGCGCATACTTGATGGGATCTGTGAAACATTGGACCAAAGCTGAAAAGCAAAGAATGAACGTTCCAATTCTAGCTGTTATGCGTTAGTACAGCGAGAACATGGGTGACCACATGGACCAGAATATCAAGTTATACAGCATTGTCATTCGAGGAAAGATGCGGTGGTGGAGTCTCTTCACCTGGTTATTAGATGTAACAGAGCACATTGCCTGGCAAAATTTCAGACTCCAAAACAGCAGTTCCACGCAGTCGCAGTTTCGACGATAAATTTCCTCTTCATATCTTGTGAAATTCGATAATGGACCGAAAAGTGCGGGAAGAAACCATCATCAGCTCTTGGGACATATATACGCTACGACGGGAATAGCCACCTTGTGCGTTCCGTGCCAAGTGGGAAAAATAGATGTGCTGGCAGCGACTGTAAATCCATTGGGCGGATAGAGTGTAGTAAATCCAGTGTTGGTTTGTGCGTAACCTGTTTTGCTTCGTATTGTTGCGATCGGAAATCCCGAGCGGCATGTGTGCAAAGCTTCGCACAAGGGCAGCAAGCAACAATAGAGATCACCCGACGAGATCACTCTATCATTGCGTGTTAGCGCCACATACATATATTTTTGTTCTTCGCGCACATCCCGTTCGTGGTGAATCACGTAATCAACGCAGCACCACCGGAGAGGTTGCAACAGTATCACTCCAAATTAACAAGAAAACTTACAAGGACTTTTGATAAATTCTTAAATGTTACGGATGAAACAAACAGAAAACACAAGCGAAAGGTCTGCAACAGGAAACTCAAATATCCACGAAAACAACTTCCTTTTACAATATGTCCATAAACGTACATAATTATCGTTTGAAGCAGCGAAAATGAATCAAATCGGAGCATTGTTTGATTTGTGAAAGTACTTAGGATAAGTCTGATTCACTGCCATCAACGCCATCAACGTTTCACTTTTCAGGAAACACTGGTACAAATGTTTTTTTGTTCTACTAGCGTTGCCATATGGCAACATGCCGTATGTCATGTGGCAACATCCATATGCTATATGGCAACATGCCGTATCTTACAAAATATTTAAAGGAAAGATCTGAAAGCACAGGTTATATACATTTATACCATAAGCACAAATATACGAAAAAATGTTACAATTTGAACAAAAAAGAAAATTTGATTTGGGGGTAACGGTTTTCGAAAATTTATTTTCATTAAATTAAGTCAATCATTACAGTCATTACAGAACCGTCGCCATAACGTCTTCAATAGGGGGTTTTACATTGATGCAGGGGGCTTGGAATTCTAAAAATATGCATTAATTTTCCAACACAGCGTTTGCAAACAGTGATTCACAAATTAATTAAAGAGTTATTAAATTAAAAATTAAAGAGTTTTCCCACAAATACCCATCACAGCCTCGTAGTTTGCAGATAAAAATTTTTGAGGGAGTTTAACAAAAGGAATTGGGTCTTCAGCATTGTCATTTGATTGACGGCGATTCTATAGACGTCGTAATGAAATGCAAACTTTAACAAAATTTTGCAAGAAACCAGAATCAAGCCTGTCATTCAGTTATGAAAACACTGTTACCGAAGGAAGGAACAAATCTGAGGCCGGTCAAAGGAGCGCACGGCGATGATTGTGTTCTTTCATTAAAGCAAAACGACAAACTATGTCATAAACCTAAGCGAATTTTGCTTAAAAAGCATGTCCATCGGGCTTTTTACTGGCTAAAATACACATGCATAAGCCTTTCTGATGTCTAGATTTGTTTATCTCCTGGTGCATGGCATATCTTCAGATGAAGACCATTTTTTATCTCAAATTTGCTACAAATGTAAAGAAGAATAGATTACTTAGGTATACGTGGACGCAACATGCTTGACATCCGTAATCCTCTAACTAACCGCACTACTCTTTTCGGGCAAGCTCAGCAATGATTGCTAATAAAACAGAAAATTTGTAACTCAAGCTCAACAACGACCGTCGTAAAAGCATCCCCGCACTGGACTCTTCACAAACGGAAGAATTGAATAAATGCGACCTCGTTCGTCTGAGCAACCAAAGAAACAATGCGACTGACGAAACAGACCATGGATTTAAACGTTATGTAGCAAGCAGCTTTGACTTGATCTGAAAATCTTTGTTTTATTTAGAAGGCATTTCCGAGATTTTAACAAAATACTAAATATCAACCCCTGGTCGTAATAGTGGCTAGTCATTAACACCACGGCATTCTTGCTTAAAAAACAAAGCATCATCATGGGAACTATCAGTATATGATGGAGTGCATTAAACAGCGATACAACTGCAACGTTTTTTAAGAAATCAATACAACATTGCAAAAATTCCCAATATAATTTGTGAAATCAAAAACATTTTGGTTGTGTTATTGCGGCGCTGCAGTTAGAGATCAACATTTTGTAAGCAAATGATTACCCAGACTGCTTTATGAGTTTATAAGCCATAGCGCGAATATCCCTGCTGAAACATTTGAATTAAACGCGTTGTGCTGCCTCGTCAGCAAGCCAACTAAAGGAAGNTTTTTGTAAAANCTGTGGTGATTTCAGAAATATATATTTTAAATGCAAATACAAGGCAGTGCACACACTGCAACTCCTCACCTCCAAAGACTTTTGCAAGTTGATTGCAACTTCAGTAATTCGTTTTCGCTCGCTTTGCAGAGTCTCGCTAGTTTTCACAGTTTCTTCCAATTCTCTGCAGTAAAGCACTGCTTGTTGAGAAAGGTGCTTAGTGTCGTTACCAATTTGCATGAAACATTTTCATTTGGATAAGGGCACCAGTCAATATAATCGGCAATTGCCACTGTAAATGACGGCCAAATCAAACGAAACAAGAAAAAGGTTTTCGTACTTACTGTTTTATCTCTGCCTGTGTGCTTTGCAATTCATCAACCAACATCTCAATCCTTACTTTTTCTTCAGCAAGCTGTTGATTGAATTCTTCCAACGCCTAAAAGCATTTTTTAGTCACGGTTTGCATTTTTATTACATACGGAAAACCGGGCAAAGGATGCAGTCTGCAGCAAGTTTCTGATGCGCGTATGGCTTTTCGTTAAGTACGTGCGTTCGTAATGAAATAACAAAGTAAAACATGTTTTTATCAAATTCATTTTTCTTTTTTTTATTGTAAACAGTAAAAAGTCTGAATACACGTTTTGTTAAAGGATTCTACTACGGAGCAAGATCAACACCAGATATCTCATTCACCAAAAATCATCTAGCAATAGTCGTTGTTCATTTAAAGGATATTTACAAGATTTCGCAACAAGATGAAAAAATCATTGAAAAGTAGTGAAAGAAATCGGAAAATGCGTGTTTGCTCTGTATGGCAAGAAATTGCAACTCCAGGTTTCAAACTACACTAAAAACCTCGAACGAGTACCTATCGAAAGAAACCTTCCACAGCAATGGATTAAACGTTGCAATGATGATTATATACTTCGGCTGCTGAGCAGCCATTTCGGCTTTTACTCAAACAGGGTCAACATGAGAAATGATCAGAAATGAAACTCGACATAAGGAAACATTGTGTAACAGTACAGTATTACCACATAAGAAAAATAATATCTATCAAAATAAATTTATTTTCATTAGAGTCTTTGAAATACAACCGCGGTTTATTCTTTATTTTGACATTACTACCAGAACGCAAACATTATTTTTCTTGGAACAAAATAATCCATTAAATGAAAACACTATGAGGAATTGCGGTCTCATTGCTTTGCGGATAACCTAGTGTTCTTTAGAATGTTTTTTTCATTATAAATGTTCTGTGTGAAACGCTTTTGTTCGCGCACGTTACTTTGGTGGGAAGTTGTTGCAAGTGATTTTTTATAGAAAAATACAGAAATTCACAGGATATGAGCTTTCTAGTGGTATAAAAACGTGTTGTAGAACTATGCTTTAATTAAATATCAGGATGCAAGTGTTTATGAAATCAAGTCTATTTCAAGTCATTGTGACATACATTGCCTTTGTTTTTTGTCACATGAAACATTATTTTTGCAACTTTTACCTCCTTTTGTTCTCGTTCAAGGCCCAGTTCCTCAGCTTCGTTGATAAATTTATCTGAAAAAGTAAAACACATAAATTTTACAAAAGTAATCCCGGCATTGATGCATGTATCGCCAATCCCAAAAAAGCGAAAATTAATCAAAGTTTCTTCAGGCACCGTTAAATACATTCAGCATATTTTGAAAGCATAAACAGGTTCGTTTTACCAGAAAGACATTTTGCATTCAGAAAGACCTTGAGGCAGAATGACAGAATCACTGATCACTTGATGATTGCCTCTGCAGTTCGCTGCAGGTGACACGTCACATCCGCTGAGCAATGGCAGGAAGTTATTGCATGATTTTTAAACAACAGGTGCTGCATGGCTGCTAAACAGTTTCTTTATTTTTGCAATGAAGTTTTTTTTTTTTTTTCAGCCGGAATGTCTCCGTTTTTAGCCATGACGAAAACAATTTTTTCTGGTCTGATTGAATTCAAGTCAACTTAATTTTTATATAAAAACAACGTGTACGCTTGTTCGTTGCATTGGCTCATTTGCAATACGCTTCATATCTGATCAAAAACGAGATGGTGTAAAGCATCACTGTTAGTTTTTATTCCTTTGATAACTGCAGCTGTAACTGATAAAAGTCCGCCACTCTCGCAACAGGCTCCTTACCGACATATTCTTGTCGCTCTTTCGACAACTGCAAATTTTGCTGCTGAAGTGAATTGATCATTGCTTCGCTAACTTTCATATTTTCGCAAGTCCTGAAACAGTTTCCAGATAATACCTAATAGTATATAAATTGTGGAAACAAACAATAAATTGTGGAAAATAACGAAAACATCACTTCCAGAACATTCTGCGAGAAACGAAACTGATTTTCTTATGACAAAAGCGACATGTGCATTTCATTCCCAAAGTATTTGCGTTTCAAAGAACTTTCCATGCAAAACCAACCACAGCGAAAGAAGTCAGTCATTCCAAGATCAGATCATACATGCAAGTTCTAAATATAAGGCCTTATGCTCTCTATTCTTGAGAAGATGAGAGTTAATTTTAGCGTGGTACATAATTTCAACTATACACTGAACTTCGGTGAAAGCCTTTAGATGGGCTTTGTCCGGTTATAAGCAGCCTCTCATGAAACTGACTGGAACCAAAATGCGTTCCAGAAAAAATTGCAGATTCGGTTACAGAATTTTTCAGTCAGCGAGCGGTTTTCTAGGTTTGAAAGTAGACTACAGGTTTTTCACCAAAACCATGGATGTTTTAGGTTTTATACCTCATTTAAACAAATAATCATCTGAAAGGAAATAATCCATTTCGACTCATCTCTGCGGAATCAGGCCAGCACCCAGGTTTTAAGGTATGGGGGAATACATTTTCAGCGGGGCAAGATTTTTGTTTTTTATTATATGGCTAAAACAAATTTTTCTGGGCACAACAAAATTTGGGGGAACACAAAATTGGGTGGGCACTGCCCCGGAATGCCTCCCGTGGCTACGGGTCTGTGCGGAATACCACAGTGTTTCTCAAATTGCGTTTTGTTGAGTGAAACAACGCCGCTGACATTTACAAGAGAAAAGGTGCTTAAAAATGTTTGTTCGATCTCTGTGTTTTTTTCGAAGAAAGTGAAAAGAACCTGAAAAAATTGGATCGATTGGAAGTGTTTTGATTTGAAAATAGTTGATAAAAGTCTTGAGCATTAGGTTACACTGCATCCGGCAACGCAGTTTCGAAGTTTTGCAATATAAGGGAAACTGGGATACCCTTTAGCCAGTGTTTTCTCTGAGCTGTGTGTGTGCGTGCACACAAACGTTTGAAAGTGCGCACAAAGAAAATCGCAGTGCACACACGCGTTTGTGTGCTGTTTTGAGGTCAATCACATCTGCTCTGAACATGTGCTTGTGCAAATATGTTGACGAAGTTAGCGTCGTTTAACATAATGCACTCAAACCTGTTTTTCGAGGGAGATCGCTTATTTTTACTTCAAATTGGCTCTGATCATCGCTCTAAAGCAGGGGTTCCCATCTATCTGGGGTACATGTACCCCTGGGGGTAGATTTGCCTATCCGAAGGGGTACATTTAAGGTTGGCAATAGAAGGTAAAAATATATTTACATGTTGTTTATTTTCAAATATTTGTACATATATCACTTAATATTATTTACAAAAGTCATTAAATGTTTACTGTTAAATATATCTATGAAAAATCATGAGAAAATATTTTGTCATAAGGAGTTTTAGGGGTACATGTTCATCTGTCAAAAATCTGAAGGAGTACATCCTTATCTGTTGAAATGCTATAGGGGTACATGCTCATTCGTCGGAATGCTGAAGGGGTACATGGTAAGAAAAAGGTTGG
>JGI24022J15233_10004052_pt1 | contig 14927 bp, 10 predicted proteins | sample Ectturendosymbi2_FD_15233 | JGI IMG/M metagenome (IMG submission 15233)
ACAAGCACAGCAATATAGTAGAACACATCATTTGGGTTTTATCAGAGCTGTCAGTTGGAGTGCACAAAATGCTGAATCGCATTGGTCGCACGTGCATACCACTCTAAAGAGTAGAACACTTCAGTTTTCATGCATTTTATAAGAAATGTGGGTTACAGCGCGATTTGATGTCTTGTTCAAGTCGCTTAACGTTACAAAGACGATAAATAATTTTCTTGCACATTTCCGTTTTTTGAAAAAGCTACAAATCTGTTTAATGCTACTGGGCATCATACATGCAGCCCTACCCCTACCAAAATCTCCATTGATATCCTCTTACCAGCAGCAAGAACATTTGGCCTAAAATTAGCGTAGCCTACTTCACAAAATGATTTCAATATGTTTTTACTGTTGGTGGATGGAGGGTGCATCCTTTCAATCTCCCCTTGTTGGCCCTTGCCTACATACCCACATAGAGCCTCATTTTGAAGCCTGAATCCGAGCCGGAAATCACGAAAGAAAAAACTCGTTCGTCTTAATGTTATAAGAAAATTTTCTACACAGGCCCGAAATTGACTCGAAATATTTGGACAAACTTAAGCCCGGCCCGACTTACAACTCCGCACCATGTCAAAAGTTTCATTCTAAGATTTCTGCTTGCATAACGACACAAAAATGTATTTGAGGTTAAATCAAAATGTACAACGGCGAATTGGCAAAATAGTACCAAGTTTCACCTGCATTAACACGAAAAGAATGTCCAACAAAACTGGGTGTAATGTATCTGTAAAGCAAACGTTTTCCACTTGGATGGAAAGATTACTGCATTGTCAGTTTGGTTAAACTCAAGTAAATCAGATGACTTACGAACCAATGCATTCAGCACAAGCACAAAATGTAAGAGTCACGGAAAAAATATCTTTTGGATTTGTTGGTCACCATTGTCGCGACATTACAAGAAGTTAGGATAAGTGTAGGCCTATATTTTATCCTTATTTCCGAGTCAAGTCCGTATATTTTGAGCTATAGGTCAATATACACCTAAGCAAATACTGCAGGCTATTTCCCCAGCGTTTTGATTGAAATCCTGTTCACTAATGGTTGAAAACAGTCTTGCTAAACTCCCCATCCCAAATTTAAGTCTCTACAGTAGTGCTCCTTTTTGTCTTTGACAAACGCTTCGCAGAGATTTGCCTGAAAATCTAACTTTCTAACAATATATACGCTATCATCATTAAATTATATGCTGTCTGTTTCTGAATACGTGTCAACCAACGTTACAGCAAAACCCGTTAACTGTCTGCACGAAACAAATAATGCCCCTGTACTGTGGTCTCTCATATGTCCAGTTGTAATACTCTCACTGTTACAAGAAAATAAGCTTTTTAACAGTATACCACACAGGGTAAAATCTCGGACAGAAGCAGTTAACCATCTTTCACGGTCACTAGATACTTGAAAATCGCTAAAAATTATTTTATCGAAGCTTCTTTTTCCGTATGGAGGTTTCCCTCCGAGTTTGCATGCTTTGTATATTGCGGAAAGGCGGGAACAATCACGACACATGGATCACAGCAGACGAAGACGAAGCATAGTGAAACGATGGCATACGGACACGATACAACAGCGTGATACAGCACGTAATTGCACAAAGCGCAGTCGCAATTTTTGGGCCACCGCGGGCGGTAGCAGCATCGGCCCATGAGCTAAGTGCTAGGTTCCTTGCTCAAGGAAGCAACCGGCGAGATCGAAATCCTGCCTCGCAATTGTTAGGCCAGCTCTTTACCGAAAGAGCTAACCGGCTACCTTTCGGAAAAAGCTTATTGAAGCTGAAATTTATGAACTAACAGAATCAGTGATACCATACCAAAGTCTGTTTCAACATCAACTTGGCTATGTGTGGCCTACCATCTAACATGAAAAGCTCTTCGCACAAAACGTGACAAACATCACTTTTATTTTTGAAACCTCTCCAGATACAAAACCTAAGGAGAAAAAGGTAGGGGGGTCATGGCATATTATGTCCCACCGTCTGAAAAAGTGGGGGGACATGTCCCCCGTGTCCCCCGCCAAATTGCGCCCATGGCTGTCAGTGCTCAGCTAGTACCATGGTAGATCGATGCAGTGGACGCGTGCTGGACTGCATTGAATCCACCTACTCAGAGAATAGACGTTGTAGAAAGTCCTAAGTTGCATAGATACTGATGAGATTCTTCCAAAGGACATGGTGATAAGCCACCCTATTATTTTAACAACTTTATTTTTGATGTTTTATAACAAGCTAAATGGAAGAACGAGACGCTTGTGTGCAGTTTCGGTTAGAAAATCAAAACAATGATACTGTAGCGAAGATTAATGTGTTGTAAATCACTATTTGTGCAGATTGTTTTGAGAAATGTTCAATTTTTGACAACGTTGAGTCATCACCTTATTGATGCGAGGTTTCAGCTTAGTTTGTTCTAAAACACTCAAATGTTCTTAGTTGCTTCTGGTGCTGTTGTTATTATTGATAAAGAAGTGGCGTCAGGTTTCAAAGAATGTGAACGGATGAACCGTTTCAAAACATGGATTCGAAAAGAGCAAAGTAATGCTGAGAAAGCCTAGTGCAAGTTTTGTTGCTGTGAAACCAGAGCACATCGTTCAGATTTAATTAGCAATTATCCTTCTAATAAACACCAGAAACACCAGCGTGATGCCGTTCACCGTTATACCATGCGGCAGCATGGTGACTTGTTAAACTTTGTTTTTCAAAAATGTTCTGACAGCAGTAATCAGTTGTTTCGTTTTGCATTTGTAAATAGTTTTGCAAATGGCTGAAGCTGTGGATGCATGTTATAACCTCTACGTAAGGTGCGATGATATGTAACCATCTACAGCCACTGCCTTTATAAATTGGCCTTGCAAAGATTACATGGTTACTAAATGCGCCAGAGACTAATTTTTTGAAGTCCGCGGAATCGACAAACTGAACTTTTTAGCGACTTTAATGTTTTAAAATGTTTTTCGTTAGTTTTCAGACTTGGCTATTTTCGCCTACAGGTTTTTGCCAATTTTGGCTAATTTTTCTGAAATTTGGCTATAAAGCTTTTTGAAATCTGGCAACACTGGCCTTGTTTTTCAGCGCGCTTGGCAAATAGTGTTGGATGATGCACCACAGAAAGGGTCCGGAGCCGGAGCTGCTAAATTAGCCACCAGCTCCGGCTCCAGCTAAATTTTTGAAATAGCTCCGATTCCACCGAAAATGACCGGCTCCGGCTTCGCAGCCCTGGTTGAAATGGTACAAGTTCTTCCGAAACTGTTATTGAAAATGAGAATTCTTGCCGTGCACCACAATTTCTATTGATTGCTGGTTCCTACAAAATTAGCTAGCTTCAACTCAGCATCATCACAGGAGAAGGGACGGTTCGCATTGCTTGGTTTTCACAATTACCTCACCCGTAATTGCAACCGCTTTACACGTCATTGCTCAATCGACATCATGCACTTACTTTGAAAAGGATGATGCTTGGCCGAGCTCAGCTGATATAGGCCTACAAGCAAATGTTGTGGTTATGTTTTAGTGAGAAGAATAGGGTCAGTGCGGTAGATAGTTTCGAACGGTTGATTACTTTGAAGCTGTGTGACGTTGGGAAGTTTTTCGCCGAGTGTGGCAGACTGATGCATTTTAATTTTTATATATTACACAGCTTGCATGTTCTGAAACAATGTGACACTGTAGCTAACTTAGTAAAACGTAAAAGTTAATTTGGTTTATTAAGTTATGGTTGCAATTGCAAATAGTGGCAGACTGTCAACTAGAACCGATTAGTGAAAGTTTGAAACTTTAGTTGCTTAAACCGAGATTTGAAACTCCAGTAGTTTCACTGGGTGTAAAAACAGTATTGTCTAAAACATGCTTCCAGAATGCACAAAAATGCGTATTTTTAGGTGTAATTTTGCAAAATTTTCTCGGGGGCATGCCCCAGGACTCCCCTAGAATGGTCGTGCCTTCGGCACTTCCCTAAAGTTAATTTGTGACGTCACAGGATTGTGACGAAACTTGGCCCTCCCCTCGGAAATTTTCTGCGTACGCTACTGGGTGGAAGTGTAATTTATTGCTCAAGAGTATGTTTTTTCAGCCTGTTTCCCCTTGACAGATGCATAAACTCATGCATATCAATCATTTAATAGCAAGATAATCAAACGCTTGGCAATGGTTCGAAAGGAATTTTACTGCAGTTGAGCCCTGGGTGAAAGTCTCTTTGAGCATCTTTGCTTCGCACTGAAGTGATTTCCCTTGTCTCTGAATGTTTTTATGAAAGAAAAATTAAATAACCAGTAAGGCATTTTTCTCTCTACTCATTTATAGAAACGTGAAACAACTCTCAATCGTGCAGAAATAACTCATTAAAATTTAAACAATTTTTGCAGTTTACTGCAAATTTCCAGTTTTTCAAAAACTAAAAACATTTTGGTTTCAATGACCGCATAGACTTCTGCGGTTATGGTGCCGCAGGCGCACTGATTTTCCTAGGTCATGTCATGTTTTTTACTGTAAGCGCAAAGAGCGACGAGGCAGCGTGAAACTTACGTATCTTTTTCGTTACTTCCCTGCCGCTCATCCTATTGGTGAAGTGTTTGCTGCATTGTTTACTGAAGTTTGCATTGTTTACTAAAGTTTCCCAGATGAATCTGTTTGTATTCCATTCTTTTCTTCGTGAAAACGATTCGGCGTCACTGAAGAAAATTGTTATTGAGATCGATACGATTGACTGGCTTTGACGACAATCACTAAGCGTCCCAGTCATTGAGAACTTCGAAGGACGCGAATCTGCGTTTTGTTTGGATAGACCGCGTTGAATAAATAACTCCGAAATTTTTTTCGTTGTTCTGTGCCGCAACTAACTTCGAGGTAGCGATGTTTAATATTGCCGTATTCGCATTGTGACAATCTAGGCGTAATCATAAAACTAAGCGTGCCTACGTGTGGACCATAACCTAACGATGACGGCTGTTGTAAAATAACCCAGGATTAGATCACACACGAATGGACAGTCAGTGCGATGTAAGCTAAAGGGTAAAGGATGTTCACGTGCGAAAGTCTGCGTATGAGCTGTCGTATATTTTCGTCTTTTCATGTGCTGTAACGTTTCGTGATTTACTGCAACATTTCAGATGATGTGTGATTTATTAACTTATTTTGATTTCATGTGATACAGTATTGTTTGGAATGAATAAATAACAAGTTCCAGTTGGCCCATAAGAAAAGTACTGTAGTGTATGCTCACGCTGCACTGTGAGCTTCGTTAACAGGTTTGAACCAGAAGTGCCTTTCTGGTGCCTGAAAATAATATGCTGTGCACCTAAGTATATCGTAAAACTTACTTTGTTTAAGGGGGTCTAAAACATTGCTCTAGAACAACGTCTCTGTCTAATTTAGTGGCACTTGTCTTCATTCAAATGCATCTGCATCATCAAAATTGTAGTGGAATTCTTATAAATTTTCTTCCAGGTATGTGAGGAGCAGATAAGGAAAAAATTCATTTGATTTGCTGTTTCCAAGCATAACATTACCAAAAAACATCAGTTATGATTTAGTTCTGCATCATTTTCTCTTCATTCACTCAGAGCCATTCATTGTTGTATCATTTCCCATGGCTACTCAAAATTAGTTGCACACCAATAAGCAAGTTGTGCTTTATGTCATGACAGTTATAAGTTATATGCGCACCAAAATGCACTATTGTACAACCAAATTTGCTATGTGTACTTGACATGTGCAGGATTTGTTGCTTTCTTTCTAGCCAGTGTAGTGGGTTTAATCCAATAATTCACTGGATGGATTGACTATGTGGTACACAGTCTGTGTGGTAAGGTCTGTTGTAAACTTCTTACGAGATTGTGCTGTTGATTGGTTCAGTGGTCGCATTTTTCATTTCCAAAATAGTCACTAACACTATTATAGTGTTTTATAGACATAATTTGTATAGGTTTATGGGCAAACGAAGACCTACATTTGGAACATTAGTTAGTCTTAGCAGCACAACAATATATCCTACTGTGCAAGCTAAATATTGGAAACAACTTTAAAACTTGGCTAAACATTTACTAAAAGCCACCCCGTTTTATCTAACCCAATCAGTTGGGATGGAGTGGCCTAGTCTAGATGTACACGTGAAATAGCTTATTTTTCTAATCTATCAACCTCCTCATGGACCACATGGCCTGACAGTTACCGATAATGAGACAATCTGATCTAATCTAATAAATAAATGCGGTCGTGCAGGATGCTGTGGAATTGTAGTAAAATAGTACCTATCTTTTTAATAATTTGTGTTAAATTAGAAATTGACTTTAAAACAGTACATTGTGAAATGCATTGGTTTTTTAAAAGGAAAGCTGTTTGAAGGTTATCATTGTTAAAGAAGTCATTTTTTCAATTGAAGAAAAAATAGAATCAGACAACAATTTTCTCAATGACAGCTGGTTGATGAAATAATGGTATTTATCACATTTACTGAAAAAGGTGAATTAACATAATTTGTTCCTTTTAGGATAAAAAATTAACTGGCAGTAGAAAAAAAGCAGAAAATTATTCTTTTGTTCATATTTTCAAAAGAGTTTTGGCTAACAATGATGTGAAATCTGATTTGATAAAGCTGATTATAAATACCCATTTTCATCATGTTTATTAAAATTTTTTGCAATTAAAAAAAAAAAAAACCTAGAATTAGACATTACTGAATCGGATTGATTCTAAAAACCATTTGTCATACAAAAATAAGCTTCAGTCACCTTTCTCTTAAATGTCAAGAAGAACTTGATTAACTCACTCTGATTCAGTTTTGCAGTATTAATTTTTGGAAAAATTTTTTCAGTTTTTGACTTGCTCCTAAAATAGAGTTTCCAGCATTATCTAATATAGCACCAACTGTACCCCTGCAATTTGTTTCAATATATTTGTATCAGCCTGTTCTTTCAACATTGACAATGATTGAAACAAGATACTGTTAAGCCTAACCAACACTGTCACTTAAACCAGGGCTACTCAAACTGTGGGTGTCGACCCCAAATGGGGTCGCGAAACAAATTGGCTTGACAAACCAGATAAAAATTTTTTTGTAAACTAATGGGACGTTTGCATGTATCATTGACATCTAGACTATCCATCAAGGGGTTGCCTAGAAAAAACTTCTTAAAAATGGGGTCACAGAACAAAATAGTTTGAGAAGCCCTGACTTAGACCAACATTGATGAACTTTGAGCTACAGATAAGTTTAATATACAGCAAAAAGCAGTCGCACGTAAAACATTGAATAAATCAGTGGTGTTAATGATAATAAATTCTTGCTAGTTCTACTTTTTTTGTTAATTGTTTACTCTACCCATATCTCCTTAAAAAGTCTGGTCAATTTCTTGGTGAACACTAAATCAGAAATGGCGTTAAGAAACATCTGGGCTACTTGCTACCATGCACTGACATGTAATATATGCATTAAAACCATCTGTGGTAACAATTTACAAAGATACGCGCAATCAAAAACTTACCTTATATAAGGTACCTTTCACCTACCAATGCTATGCACAGCCACAACTGTTAACTCCAATGCTCATGAGAACTGCTATTCTTTGTCAGTGCATGCTAACGAGTAGCCTAGACGTTTTTTAACATCATTTTCCGATTAGGTGTTCAGTAAGAAATCAAGCAAAACTCCAGTTTTAAGTTCATTTCTTCATAAGAAAAATGTTAGATTATGTTTGTTGGTAGTCATTACCAAACTTGCAAGTTGTATGGACGAAGTTTCAGACAGACTTGTTATTTTTGTTAGTAGCAATAACATTGAGAGCATATGAATAGTGACAGTGGTTTTGCACATCCTCAGATTTTGCTTAGATATATGTTTTAAGAGCTGAAACTTGTAAATTTCATCTTACAAAATGTGCCACATAGCTAAAAGTAGGTTTAGCTTAATCTGCAGATTAACGTCAACGTTTTTATAGTAGACATAGTTTAGGCATAAGAGTGAACTCCTTCACACAAACTGAAGATGTAAGCATCGAACAAAAATAACCATTGCCTTTTCCTGTTTAAATTTTCATTTATTGTGGTACAGAATGCTTAACACTTTTATGCATAAAAATAGACTTAATTGCTCATATTTCTGACCTTTTTGAAGGGCTGAATATTGTCTGAAATGTGTCTGCTCAAAAAACATGGATGATAGTACAAAAAGATTGACTCAGTTCAGTTTGCTACAGAAATCAACTTACTTCAGACATTGCAAAATTTAGGTCAGGGAATATTGCAGAAGTAAATACGCAAAATGCTGTAATTTAAAAAGCTCGAACATTATCAATTGCCAAAAGCAAATCAATTCCAGTGGAAACTGCCTGGTCACTGCTCATGGGGCGAATTACATTCAAAATTCAACATATGCATTGTATGATGTATATGTAATATTTGTAACATAACATGCATGAACTAGCAAACTGCTTTCTGCCATCTTATCAACTGTATTCTGCAGGAAGTCTCCTGGTCTATTCTAAATGTTGTATGGTCTAGTTAGGCATTTAACACCACACACTAGAAGTTGTTACATTTACAAGAAGTGTGTTTTAACTCATGGCATGTTTCAGCTCCAGTAAATCCAGTGCAACATTGGCCTTCATAAGTGGATCAGAGTAGCAAAGTGTGATTGATTAATGTTCTTTAAAATGACATTTATTACTTTTAGTTTCTGTTTTGCTATTATTTTCATTTTTGAAATGTTTTGTTATTGCTTCAAGCTTGCTAATCACACTCGAACGTAAACAAAGGCACCAATTCTTCAAGTGATATGCTTGGTATTTGTTAGTGATGGATCAGATTTTGTTCAACATAGCATAGAATTGAATGAAAGTGTGCTTGGCCTAACGACCTTCAACAAATTTTTGCATTATTTCAATGGAAATGCCAAAAATTTCAGCTTGTTGACATTTTGTAAAAATGTGTTTGGACCAAGTTAAGTGGGCTGCTATGTACAATGTAAAGTATGGTTTTGTTGCCTCCCCATACATAGTAAGGCTGCATTATTAGCTCGTAAGTCCTAGTCAAATCTGAATCCTGTGAGTTTTGTGTTACCTCACAGTTATTTTATTTCCATAGACATGACAAATTTAAGTCTACATCAGCCAATTAGGTTGAGATCAAGTCAATTATGTTAGGCTACAAGTCAATAACAATTTGCATGTTGATATAGTTAAGATAATTGAAAGAAACAACCCTTAAACTTAATACAGGAGTTCTGTCTTTCATAAGAAGTTATTTCAAATGAGTTAATCTCTAAAATTTTTACACAAATTCTATCAAGTCTTCCATCAGCTGCCCAGTGTCAATCAGGTTAATTTCCTTAAACATTGAATTAACATCAATTAAGATTCCGAAACAGTGCTTAAAATAGTGTTGTTTTTATAGAGCTACTTCAAAATATTGCTTGACAAGGTGCAAGGATTTTACCAGAAAAGTTATTTTTGGAGGATTTCACAGATGTTTTCAATATCCTTGAAAAAGTACAGATAAGCTGTTAGATTTTTCCAAGGTTTGAATGTATCTTATTGATGCTTGTTTCTTGCAATAATAGTACTGGTGTTTTCAGGTGTTTGAACTAATTTCAGTCAGTCTGCCTGCACTGTTATTGTGGTCCTGCCATTCAAAGATTTGGCTGTTTCTATTTGTCTTTGGCCAAAGTGTGTTCTCCAGAATTAACTGTGAAAGATGGCAGATAATGATCCAAAAAGTGTACAGGATTTAACTGGTTTTGTGCAAAAAGTATTGCAGGATATGCAAGGGAAATTCCAAAATATGTCTGACAATATTGTAACCAGAATTGATGACATGGGTGGCCGAATCGATGACCTAGAAAAAAACATTGCGGAGCTTCTAGCTCAAGCTGGTGTTGATGAAAATGACCTAAGTCAAGCTGAATAACAATATTGCTCAATGCAAGAGAGCATTTATTGAAGAAATGGTGAACATCTGGAATAGCTGATTAGTATCAGTACCAGTTGTCATTACAGCTTAGGTTCATGTATTGTAACCACCAATTTATGTAATTTCAAGCTGATCAATTATTGTGAAAGTTACTCCTTTCTTTTGCAAAATTGTTTTGGCAGCTCAGCAGTACGTACATCATTTTTAGTGTTGCGTTGTGACTGCACATATATATGCTTTCTAAATTTTTTAAACATTGTGTTGTGAAAACCAATCCCGCATGTGGTATAGCAGTACGATTTATATTATCAGTATCCTCTTATATTTGTCTTACTGTAGAGATGGAATAGAATGCTTGCACTGATAAAATGATGTGAAGTTGGAATTAGGAGTTCGTGGGGGGAGATGTTAAGCTGCGCATTTAATTTAAATAGCAAATTCGTGGATGAAATACAGCAAAGAATGTGATTTAACAGGGAGTGTTTGGTTAAGTGCTCAAAGCAAGGGTGGCTACACTTTTTGGTATTGCTGACCTTAGGCCTTGTCTTTCCGTTCCCATATTCCGTCACATAAAAGTAATCGTAATGAAATGTTGAAACGTTTTGATAGTTGGATGTTACTGGTGAAAAAAGATTTGGAGATAAAGTTTTGATCTACATATAGTACTGATTGTTTTTAAGTATTGTGCTTTTGCTAATATAAAATAGTTTGAAATTGTTAATGGTAATAATGGGTCTGAAGAATCTTTTCCTAAAATTAAAGTCTTACGAAAGTTGGGAAAACTCTAGAAGTTGGTTGTGTTTTTCTGTCGAACCGTGTCCTATTTTTTAACCTGTTATCTGCTGTACTTATCGACCAGTCGCAAATATCTCTGCGACAGTGCACGAGAACTCGTTCAAAAGATGAGGAAGAAGGCAACCCAAAATTTACCAACTCAGACTATTCATAACTGACAGAATCTCACGGTTACTACGTCTGGTATGTCAGTGTAAATACATCTGTAAATTCGTTTCGTTCCCATGGAATTAGGTTGTTAATGAGTTCAATTTAGATGATCTTAATCGACATTACATCATGATGTTAGGCTAGAAACAACGGTCTTCGGATGATCTGGATCTTCACCTAATTCGTATTAAAATCGTTGGTGAAATTCAATCCGAAATAACCGAAATTTGCTGTTGTTTGTTTTCGACTACTGCAAATGATGCTTGCGAAATATTTTGTATTGCACATGTGTTCCAATGATTCCTGCATATCTGTGTTTGATCTCAGACATTGTAAAGTCGCTGTGTGAACGGTACACTGCTTTGGTTTCACGTGCTCACTTCATTAAACAGCCTCAACAACTCGCGCTGTGCTTGGTTTTGTTCACTTATAAAGTTTGATACGATGCGACGCCTGGGTTTGAGACAACAAAGTTGCTCAAAAATTCTCAATGGTAAAAAATATATTCAATACAGTAAAAATTTTTAGGACAAACTGTTTTTAGTGCAAGTGCAAGTGGCTCAAAAGTCCTGAACGGTTAAAAAATTTTCAATACAGTGTATTTTCACTTGGGGGTAATCCTTTTAATTTGGGCCAGTGTAGAGTGTAATCTGGACCAAAGTCGTGACTGCTTATAATGACTTTGATCTGGACCAAGCCCTCGTTTTCTGTAAAAATTGAACAATCCGATGTCGGTAGGTCAACAGCTTGAAAAGCATTCGGTAACTCTTTCTTTGTTCGTTTTTGAGTTTGCGCTGGGTTGAGGTAGAGGTGCAGGGTATTAAAGATTTGTTTGATTAACAGGAGTTTTAAAGCCAGGATGCCAGGATTTTTGTGCTTTTTTGGAACTCTTCAGTTATCTGTTGCAGCATTGATCTTAAAACATCAAATTTTAGCTGACTGACTGAGGTAGGAAAATTTTGAAGTAATTTTTGTGAATGCAGTGTGTAATTTGAACCAGCCCTTGAGTTAACAGGCAAAGTAATTACAGAATTTGCCTATAACGGCACCTCTAGAGGATTGCTTAAAGAATGTTATTGACGCTATAAGCGAATTGAAATGCATGTAAAAGATGCCATCGCGACCGAATAAAATATAACGTTACAGACGAAGCCGTTATGAACAAATTGAACTGTATAGAACAGATTTACAAGAGGTTTCAGGCCCNATTCGGATTAAAATAAAAAAGTTTCAAATTGTTTATTTTTAGGGCAAATTGTCATTTTCAGGGCAAATTTCTTCTGCCCTCCCAGTAAACTGCTTCCCGCACGCCTATGTGTAGCATAATAGCCTTTTTCCTAACTCTACCTCAGACCAAAATTTGCCACCCAACAACAGAATTATTTTTTAATTTTTTTCGTTTGCACTTCCTAAAAGTTTCTTTTTCTCCATGCTTGGATTGCTGCATGCTCAACATTTTGCTGACTTTGGCGTTGACGAAGCCCAGAAAAAACTGTTTAGTGACAGAGACGGATTCATGGAGCGCGGGGCCCAGACCATCTTAGTTTTGGGAGCCCCAAGCAGGTGTCACCTATTTGACTGTTTGTCTGAAATGCGTGAAGTATGCCCCTCTTATGTGTAGTGCCCCCTCAAAAATGTATCTTTCGTTGTGCCTACTTTGGTTATACATTTAGCTTAGATGTTCAACAGAAATTAAAGCCTTTCCTACGTTATTCTAAAGACCAAATGGCATTGTGATCTTATCTTGGAATTTATAGCTCTTTCCTGTAGTTCAAAAGTTATCTTCGTTAAATTTCCGTAATTTCTAGCGTTTTTTGTAGGTTTATTTTTCGGATGTATACATTTTCATGCGGGACCGTGTTGGCGCCCCGAAAAATATCGTCTAGCTGTCGATCTGATTACCTGTACGTAAATTCCTTTTTATAGTGATAGTATCCACATATTTAATGAAATAAACAAGTANAATCCATTCAGTGGACACNGCTTATTTATGCCGTTTAAAGTTGTCATTTTCCAAGCAATACAAAGTATAGTGTTTCAATCCTCTATCCCAGGGCTTCTCAAACGTTTTTGTTCTGCGGCCCCATTTAAAAAAAGGTTTTTCTATGCGGCCCCTATGTTGGATAGCCTAGATGTTAATGATACGTGTAAACGTCTCATTAAAAATCTCAAGATGCATTTTTGTCAATGGCGAAATCATACAAATGCACAGAATCCTCGAAAGTAACCACACATTCATAAAAACTACCAGGCACTGGAAACAGTAAGGCGAAAAATAATTAACAAAAAACAATTCAGTTTATGGAAGTTATCAAGCACAACTAATGGGATGGATGCAGTTGATAATTTTTACACAGATCAATCATTCGTAGATTTATACAAGACAACGCAGGACAAAGGACATTCTTAACATTTTTCAAAAAGGATCGGTTTTTGGACTTGATGATTATCAATTTTGAGGATACCGCTTCACACAAATATCGTGTGCAGAATTCTAAGAGTTTATGAATTGCTAGATCATAAATGACTGAGCATTCATTTCTTGTTCTTATCCAAAAATGACATAAGCTAAACCAGTGGTTCTCAAAGTTTTTTTCACATTCCTCCCTTACAAACCCAAGCACTGTCAATTCCTCCCCAACAAAGATCACAAATGATAGTTGCAAAAATTTCACACTATCTACTCTGCAGAAACAATAGACGAATATGAACCAAATGGACTCTTTTATAAAATCAGTCATTGCAGTCAAAGCAGCTTGTACCAGCAAGTTACTGCGATTTCTACCTGACAGGCGCATGGTCCAGTTGATCATGGAGCTGGTTGGCAATCGCAGCTTCTCTCTTACCACCACTAACGGCAAACGGAGTTAGTTACGACGCCTCAAGAATGGCATCCTTCAGGGAACCCTTCTCTTCAACATCTACACCTCTGATTGCCAACCACTGTCTCCAGAAAGTAAACATACACCAACGACCTTGCATAACCATGCATGCTAATGGAGACTGGCAAACAGTGGAAGCGGTGCTAAGCAAAGACATGGCAACCGTAGGTGAATACCTCCAGAGCTGGAAAAAGCTCAGTACTAAAAAAGCAGTTTTGGCAGTCTTCCACCCCAACAAGGAAGCTAAAGGTGAGCTGAAAGTCAACCACAACAACGAAATCCTGCCCTTTTTCTCAAAGCCCACAATGGTACTTCGGAGTAACGTTGGACAGGACACTCGCGTATCGCCGACACTAGAGATAGACCGATATATCGGCCTGGCCGATATTTGCGTTTTACCGATATATCGGTATCGGCCAAACTGGCCGATTTTATCGGCCTCAGTAGGTGTTGACAAAACGCTGTTATATTCCTCACGCATGCAGACAACTTGCGCAAGAACGCACAAAGAATCGAGTCAAGACAGTTATCTTGCAGCAATGTTAGCAGGTGGGTTTTCATAAACAAGCAAACAAGATGAACGATGAAGCATGCGTCGCCCGTCGCAGCCGAAACAAAACCATCATCATCAACCAGATCATTTATAAATCATAGCAAAATATTTAATTTGCTGCAATTTGAAAAGTTTTAACTCATAAATCCTGATTTGTGAATTTTTTTTAAAAAGGTAAGGCGTAGCATACATTTTTGATAATGAATCAGAAAACAAGATTTAAAAATTTTGCACATTGGCCTATCGGTATCGGTGGCCGATATATCGGTATCGGCCCCAAAAAAATCATATCGGTCGATCTCTAGCCGCACTTCGAGTCACCACAAAAAGTTGACATCACGGGTTGCACTCTTGAGGCGTCTTGCTGGCTCTGGCTGGGGTGCTGCAGTAACAACGTTGCGAATAGCCACCTTAGCCCTAGTCCATTCAACAGCAGAGTACTGCGCTCCTTTCGGTGTAGCCGTGCTTACACCCGCCTTATTGACCCTGCCACATTTTGCGAACTATGACTGGATGCCTGCGTCCTACGCCAGCTGAGCTTCGGCGTAAAGGAGCCACACTGTCTCTAGCATGCGGTCCCAAGGCGCCTGGACATCTCGGTGGGAATTCACGGCATCTC
>JGI24022J15233_10004055_pt1 | contig 14924 bp, 7 predicted proteins | sample Ectturendosymbi2_FD_15233 | JGI IMG/M metagenome (IMG submission 15233)
TTGTTTCAGAGTTTCATTGCTCGCTTGTTCAGCTCCATGATTGAGCGGTGTCCTTAGTGAATTAAAGCCTGGCTTTCTGCAGATAGTGTTTAGTAGAATTTCGCAGGCGAGTGCACGCCTGCGAATAAAAAAGGATTGCTACTTTTAGCAGCAAAAGATTTCGCAAATGTTGTGTTATCGGTTCATGGTCACAACCGTCTCCTTCCCTGGTAAAAAGCGAGTTCATTCCTTTGTATACAAACAGCCGATTTTCTCGTACGACCGTATTTTCACACACCGCTGTTGGTGTTGTATTTTAGATGTGGTGAGATTTGACTTTATGACATATGCAACGTAACAAGGGAATAAATCTCTTCTGTTGAAGAACTTATGGCGGGTGAAGAAAATGTTTTTCCATTCTCGTGAATTGCACTCTTTGTTTATTCCTATAGCATACGATACTTTTTCAATCTAGCTACATTTTTTCCAAAGTTTGTCATAATGCACTTCATAAAATCTTTATTCTAAAATCTAATGAATTTCGTGAATAGCTTTGCGTAAGGAACATTAAAGCAGATTCGAGTCACATTGTTCTATAAGTCTCTTTCCCGGTATGTGCTTGGTTATTGCAGTAAAATCCTTAATGCTAACCCGTTACTTGCAATGACTTGGAATGTACGAATTGTATTTATAATGTTTGCAAATGTCTTTGGGAACTCAGATGTTTAGTTAGGAATATTTAGTTTCACAAATTGCACAATTTTGAAGGATTCATACAACTAAAACTATGTGTTTATCTCTAAACCATTGTTTCTCAAATTTTTCCATTTGACGGACACCCAAGTCATACATTTATATTTTGCGGAATCCCAAATACTCCGAAAAAACCGCGGTTCTTAACCTGTGGGTAATTAATCCCAATTGGCAACTTTACATTTTTGAGGGTACTTCAGACTATGCCTTTTTTTGGTGACGTGCACAAATATTTTCAACTTCCTAGGTTGTAGGAATTTGTAAACTAGAGCTTTCGTATGCGCTCACATGCTGTTTCGTTTCACTGATAACACCATGCTCTCTGTCGCGTCACAGTACCGTAGTCTCGTCGCTAAACAGGGTGGCCAAATCTCAGAAATTCAAACTTGTATGAAGTTGGTTGTCCTCAAATTTTATATGGCCTCTTGGCCTTTTTCTCGTTTTTGCTCAAATTGGCTGGCCTTAAAAGATTCTCTTGGCTTCTTTTTGGCTTTTTACAATCCTAGAAAATTTCCTTTAAAACAATATATACTATTCCATTTTTTCGGCAACACTTTTGGAAAATTTCTGTGATAAATGCCGACCAACGTAAGCGCTGTGATGTAGGTAAGGTTTGAGAGATGCAGGATTGAAATATATATTTTGCGTAATCACTGGAAATGCGTGCACTGTGCAGGCTCAACGCATGCAGGCAGGTCTGTGTCTCTGCGATAGAAATGCGATAAAGATGTCGAAAAAGTGGAAGGGCTCGTAGTAACTAAAGGAGTAAATGATGGATGACTTTTGTATGGGCGCAGAAAGTTGCCGATGAATCAGTATGCAATCTGTGGCATCATTGTCCCCAAAGTGTGCAATCTCACAAACCATCAGAAGTCAGATAAGCAGCAGAAATGGTTCCAGTACAAGGCCAAGCAAGACTCGATTTCAAATTGGAAGAAAATTTCTGGTGATATTCTTGTAATTTAGGTGTATTCTGTGACGCACGAATAGCAGTACCACAAAGTCTGGCTTTTTGCCGCCTTCAAATAATCGGTTTGGCCTTTTTCTGGCCTTTTTTAACACTGGCTTTTTATTACGTTTCATCTGACAATCCAGGGCTGGCAGTGTAAGCTGTAGTATAGGCCTAGGGCAGGGTCTCCAAACTTTTTTGTCCGAGGACTAAATACGTTATTTTACAACATTTCGAGGGCAGGACGTCTTACGTAATGTGATTGCTTCGGGATATGTTGCATTCTAATAAATCATTAAAGTTTTCGTAAATAGCCTATATTGCAAACGAAAAACTATTGAGATGCTTCCAAAGAACAAAAAATAAAGAAGCCTTACTAAAGTTTAGCTTCATAAGGGTTAGTGACTAGGTCAAACCAACTGATAGCAAAAAACAGTATCAGCTGTCCCATTCATTTTAGTAGATGGGCATTTGAATGCAAATTATAACGTCATTGTTTTGTATTCTATTATTAATTAATTTCTAGCTGTGATTTGTTGTATTTTAAAAAGAGGTAATTGGAATAATACAGAACCTGAGTAAAACAATAGGTCTACACATGAATGAAATATTCAAGTCCTTTATTCACGTCAATGCAAGTGCAAAAGTTTAGCAGAAACTTTCGTGAACATTATGGACTATTACATGATAAAGTAGAACTGGAATGACCTGGTTAAGGGTAGAAGTGCATGTCAGACTACAGTTGTGGTGAGATTAAGTTGAATAATGACCCACATGAACGCATAAAACCTAGCGGACTTTCTTGATTGGATTTTGGTTTACGGACTTTCTAAAGCACATTCATGCAAGCTTGTAGCCATTTTTAAAGGTTTGGAGGGCAAAATACATCTTGAGGGGGCAAGTTTATGTTTTAACCAACGTTTTCTGGGAACAACAAAATTTGAGGCCACAAAAGTTTTGGGAAAGACTGACGCCGAATGCCACACGTTGCTACGGGCCTGCATACATAGACCCCGGAAAAGTTCACGAAACCACGTTTAAGAACTCCTGCTATAAACATTCTTGCTTACCCCGAATCAACAATTGTGCCATGTTGTCCTGCTTGCAACACGCTAATCATTATCAGTATCTTCAAATGCATTATTTCTTTGCGGATGATCTTCTTGCAGTTGAGGAAAATATCAAGCTTGAAAAAATATGAGTGTGAAAAGCTCTAGTAACTAATCTCAGTCTACAAACAGAAAGAAAAAGCAGTAAATATAATCGAAATGAAACTTGGGATCTGTCCTTACACAAACATAACTTAGGTTTTGCTGGAATGCAACGGAAGACAGTTTGTTGAGCTTGTATCTCTGAATCAAGTTTCTTACCTTTTGACCTTGTTTAATCCATTAGTTTGCGGAAACCTCAGCATTTATCAAGCGATTACAGGTGTACTGGAAAGAGCAAATTTTGTGATATTAATGATATCAACTAAATATTACTATACGCCCTATAGTAATTGTATAGTTATATGATAACAATGCAGTATTATTGGCAGAGCCCTCTGCATGTACTGTAGTCAAGTAGACGTAAAAGCTTCAAACATATTGTATCTTAGCTTATAAAGTTTTCCGTTTCTCCTGTGTCTTACTGTAACTGTAACAAAACTACAGTGGATTATCTGATTACCGCAGCACCCGCATCAACAGTAACAGCCACACGCACACGGTTTTATATCATCAATGCTCCAGCTTTGCGACAGCAATGCAAAAGAAACTTGGTCAAGATTGTTTTTCATTGTGTCTGCTTAATTACACACTTTTACCAAAGTGTGCATGAGGATTTGGAAAAATAAAACATAGGTTGTTCAGCATTGGATTTTCTTTTTGCGTTGTTGACGCTTCAATTCGAAAAGTTTCTACAAGGAGGAATTAATCTAAGCCCACAATCAGAAATGAGATATGTGTTCAGGATTAGGCAGCTAAATCCAAAAGAGATGTAGATGTGAAATAGCGTTTCTGGGTTCGACATAGCACTAACTGCACTGGTAGTTGAAAAAAAATACTCCGTAGTAAAAACTTAATAAGTTTGATTAAAAATTAAACTCCGTAATTTTGTTTTAAGTATGCATGGGACGTTAGTTCAAAACTCACTAATTTTACTGTAATAAAACACACAATAATGTTTTGATATGTACGCGTATTCCGACACTTATTCATGTAACGTTTAAACTAAAACACTTTTCACTGAAGAAAAGCAAAGCACTTCAAAAGGTTCAGGCATCAGTTAACACATTTTTGTGGTGATAGTTATATTCTTCATGCTGACAGCAAGCTTTCGCAGGAGAATCAAAGAACAAACACAGTATATTGTAAAACATGAAGAAACGCCTGCACGCACCAGCAAGTACCCTGAACATGTGTTGTTAGTTTGTTTAAACAAAAACCTTGACCTTCTCTAAACATCGCCAACATTTGATTCTCTGATTGCTCATAAAGAATTTTCTATACCAACAGCTTTACACAACAATTGTTCAACATGCTTCATTTCAATATTTAGCTCCGACAGAGTGAATCGTTTTGCTAATTCGACGCTAGGTGATGATCGATTGTCAGTTTTGTCCTCTTTTTTCTACTTACATACTCTATGGTGTGGAGTTTTTTCTTCAGTTGACGAACCTTCGATGACAATGAAAGCAGTGGTTTTGGAAAAGTCCAATATGATTTCATTTAACTCACCGATACGTTGTCTAACTTTAAATAAGCTTTTAGCTTCATAGCTGCTAAAACTGTTGCTACTCTGTGGCATGTGCTGCTACACTGGGAGTATTTTTCTGGTTACAAGAGCATTGCAGCTGATTTTGTGTGTTCGTGATAATTACCAGAATTGTTTTGAGCTTCAGTAGAAAAATTGTTGAAATTTGTCACATGATGCTTTTCCAATAGATCACGGCTTGGAAAAAATAGTTTTAAATGTCCTCTTTTATATAGCTAATGATATCCACGATTTGCTCACAGTTAATCTTAAAAAGTTTTGTAAATACAAAAATACGGTTTTAACTCACATTACTGCTGAACGTGCTCTCCACAATAGCTGATAAAACTCTAGCACATAAACGTAAGGCCAAACGAACTGTTTGCGAGTGGGCAACTTGGCATATATCTTTTGTCGTACTTCTGCATATGCCCGAGGGTACGCGATGTCGTTCGTTCAGAAAATGTAGCCTTTATAGGCACGGATGTTTTATTTAAACTGTGCAAGATCCATCTCGAAGATCTTCAGATTCACATAGTGAGCTTTTAATCCTAGTCAGTACAACCAACGAAATGCTTATTCCTCTCTTCATGTAGCGTTGCTTTGCAAAATTGCCTCCTGCCCACCAAAGTAATAGACGTATGGTTACTGCATTTTGTAGTAGTTTAACGACTGCTCAATAAAATATTCCGTGCTTGCTTTTGGCTCCGACAACGTTACCAATGTTATCAAGTATTTTTTTTGTACTGATACATGTGTTTCGAAAAAGGACTTTCAAATTTCAGACCTTTGCGAGCACAGCCATCGCTTTTCGTAAGTTATTGAGTAGAACAGATTTTGAGGAGAATTTTAAAAGCAGGATATACTGGCATGTAATGTAACATTTGCTGTGCTTATTTTTTCTTCTCTAATGGAATAAAATTTGTTTGTAGACGTTCTGCCCAACTCTCCCATATTTGCTTATGTTTTAGGATGAACAATTAAAAAACATGTTTGGTAGATTGCCCTTTAACCGCTTTTTTGGCATGAAAAGTCATCACTTTTGGCTTCCTGGATCATTTTCGTCGTAACAAGGTCAATTTCAAAAACCTTCATATCGCTGTTTGCCTCGTGGGCCATGGTTTGGATACAAACAAAATTTATTCGGTTTGATGCTTTGAAACTATCGTAGTTATCACTTCAACCAGACTTTGTGCTGTTCACAATGTACGGAAAGTTGGTTTTCGATATGAGTGTTTCACTATGACCAGGTTTGTCGTGTTTGCCTTACTCTTGACGTCTACCAGCAACCAGCAAATAGCAATCAAAATTACAGCAACAACAATTTCATGAAACTCACAGTTGTAAAACTCACGGACACTAATATTTAAAAGTTCCGGTATTTACATTGCAGAAATTTTTGCAAATAAGCATCTTTACCTAGAGTAGACAAATTCATACTTGAATTCACCTTTGTTGTACAAACGCACATGCTGCTATGGTAGATATCGAAAAGTCATAAGAAAAATCGGTGATGCGAAGTGTGAGGCACAATAAATTTTTCGTTGAGGTTAGACCAGTGGTTCTCAACGCTGATCTCTTATTCCTCACTTACATGCCTCAGGCATTGTCATTACTTCCCTATGCCATAAATAGTAAAATATGAATGGTGAGATGATCATTAAAAAAGAAAATGCCAAGATTTGTTGCAAAATAGCAAGTTATCCAGGAAATCAAACACGCAGGACTTAGACCCGACGAATAACTCCTCTAGCTTTATCGAAGGTAGAAAACCTGGATTATTCGACGATATTTGAAAATCCTTGATTGTTTTTCTTGCAACGGGCGCACATAGGATGTAGTTTGCCGCAATTCCTTTCTCTTCTCTCATGCATTGCGGGGTGGCTTGGCTTACGTCTCGCCTCGGAACTTAAATGCACCGCAAAAATAGGGTTTGGGTTACGAAAACCAGAATTGTTCTTATCGGATCGCATCGCAGTGCAACTGCGTAGCCAACCAGGTGAAAATAGCTCGGCTATTGACCTACAAAAAAATTACTTGCTTTCGCAAATATACTCACTTGCGATAAAGACTTTCAGTCCTTCCTTCACCATCATGCGACTGTGTTGTCCATGTCTTTTGCGAAACCCTGTTAATATTTGGAGGCACGATCCGGTATTTCTTAAGACAGTGCAATTTAATTCGAAACTGCCTATTCCTGACTTTAGCTCAAACTTTTGAGATGGCATCAGCATTTTTAAAGCAGGGTCGCGGAGTCCGAGTCGCAAGAGTCGGAGGATTTTGGGTGGAATCGGAGTCGGTTTTCTAAGAACACGAGGAGTCGGAGTCAGATTTTTTTTTATCCGACTCCGCCTCCGAATGTCCAATTGAATCCTAACTCGTGCCTGTGGAAATGGTACAATTTCTTTTGAAACTTTTATTAAAACAGACAATTCTTGCTATGCACCACGATTTCCATTGATTACTGATTGCTACAAAATTATTGACAGACAAACATGATTCACGTTATATGAAGGGTCGGAAATTTTGGAAAGTTCGGAGTCGGAAAATCTTGGAAGCTAGGTGTCGGTGTCGGACATTTTACCTCTAAGTCCGCAACCTTGATTTGAAGCATGCCTGTCTGTGCCTTTATGTTTTACAGATCAACACTGTTTTCAAAACTTTAAGTGCATTCATACAAAACTTCGAGATGTAGTTAATGCATAAAAGATAGTTTTCGGCCTCGGCGAGTGTTGCCCTTTGTTCATCTTTGTGGTGTGATCAGTGCAGAAATGAGTATTCTACACAACGCGTACGTTCGTTTTAATTGCAGTGTTAAGCCGTATGTGATGTTGCAACCTATCCGATATTGATATTATAGATTGGTTCGAAAGAGCGTATTTTGTTGGTTCTCGTGAAATCGGTTGAAACCAACTTAAAATATCTTGCATCTGTTTCTCAATCCTTGCTGCTGGGAACGTTGTTTCAATGCACCGTTCCCGCAGAGTTGAAGATATAGCATATCAGCTCTGTGTTTTGCGTTCAAGGGTAAGTAAGTAGTGTGATGGAAATGCTTTTCCCAAACTGAAATGCTAACTGACGAAGTTGTTTGGAGTAAGATTTCGTACAAATCACACGCTTATCTGATTTTTGGTAAGCACCCTATATGATAACGCATGCAAACCATCGTTTATATAACTTAGTCGCCTAAAATTTTAGGGGTGTTTGTAATGAGGCGGTCCTGTCAATGTGGAACCAAAATGAAGTATTTCTGTGCTACCCCAACTGAGGATACACAGTGTCGTATTGATGTTTTCAAATGAAGCGGAATCAAGACAAGACATTTAAGACAAAGAGTCATGGCTTTATAAGTGTTGAAAGTTCATAGAGATTAAAATCGCTATACATGAATGCCCTAAATGAAAGTTACCATTTAATTGCACTTATAATGAGGAGTTTAGTGCTAGACACTTCCGAAAAACTAAACATTTTCAGCAGGACTCCAAACACAATTTAAAAATCAATATTTGTTGACGTATTCACTTTCATAGCACTACAAACGAAAACGTTCACAATTTTTTCCACACATACAAGCTTTCTGGGAGCTATACACAGGAAATCTATGTACGAATACACATCTTTTAGGCCACTATGAAAAAATGTGGGAACACCTTCCCATGCCCCATAAAAGTGTAGAACATCATTCCCATGGGACGCGTGCACGCGTCCCCTACCAACTACACCTCTGCTTTTCTCATGTGACCAGTTGGAAGTTGAACGGTGTTCTTGTCAAGCACCAGTTCTGCAAACCATCTCGCACTTTACATGCAAAGAAAGTAAATCACTTGGACCGACTGGCGGAAATTCCAAGGCAGTTCCATGCTGCTACAGCACAAAATTATGGAGCTATGGAACCAAATTTATATTTTTTCCTTTGTTTCCGCATCACGTAAATTGTTTCAAATGAAATACAAAAAATAAACACTGACTTACGACGTAGTTCACACATTCAAAACTACCCTTCAGCCAGCGGCAGCTGAAATGCACGCACATTTCCACAATTGTAACTGTCACGAAAAAACAATTTACAGGTTGCATGGAAGTATGGTCAAAATGCCGGTGGCCATATTTAGAAATTGTTCAGAGTTTTCCACGCGTAATTGACAGTATCACTCATGACTGCGTCTTGGCTGAACTGCGTTTAAGAAAAAAATAGAAATGTTTCCCATGCATATGGTCGTTTTGTATTGTATGGGCCGTTGGGCGTGGAATATATACATATCACGGAAAGTTTGTTGATGCAGTAGAATCCTTCAATTTATCGCAACCTCTTTGTGCCAAGAACTTTTATTTAAGTTTTTGAGCAAATTTGAAAGTGACGAGTATGCGTCCTCGCAAAAATGCAAGCACGTCTGGTAGTGGTGAAAAATGTAATTTAAACATATCAATGGCTATGATTCCTTTCTGTACCAAAGCTATAGCCGGAAGGAATAAGTCCTCCACCCTTAGTTGTGTACATTTAGAAGGGTAGATATTTCTGCCCATTTAACAAGTCAACTGTTTCGGCAAACCCTAGCATGATTTATGAATGGTCAATTTTTCCGTAACGTATTTTGTGTCCTGCACATGTTACTTTGGTTTTGTTCAAAAAATTTTCTTTAGAAAAATACCTCGACACAGCTATTCTACAATCGGAATCACAGTACTATTACACAAGAAACATCAGGGATTCAAAATTACTTCTTCGGGAATTCCATGTGAATCAAAATTCCGGGCATTCGAGTGTTAAGCATTCTAAACTTGCGGAGTAAATGGAGCAGGATACTTCATACTTACGATTTAAAGTTAAGCAGAACGTTCCTAAGCCTTTGCGGTGTTTCATATTCAACCGAAATGGTCATGTGGCCAATCACTGCAATGGCAAAGAAAGATATTCCAATTGTGGCGCTGTTGACAGTTTGAAAAATTGTGATTTTCCAAACATAAGGTGCAGGAATTGTCAAGGTAACCATTCCGCTGACAATACAGCATGTCTGCTTTACACAAGAGATTAGAAATGTATTACGTATTCAGAAGCTTTTCGAAAACAGCGAAGCACCGAAAAACAAATGGCACCAGACCGTTCCTCGAATCACGAATTTCCACCATTGCTTGCTCGTTACGAAGACGGATTGCTTGCTGAAAAAACAACACCGCGTTTAAAGCCCAATAGAGCGACGTTCAACACAGACCCACAAATGGAATGCCCCATCAGGCAGATAGTTCTTCAGGATTTACATTTGGAATTCCGCTGTTGTTTCTAGCATTTGTAGCTGAATTCATCAATAAAACTGAAGTTGCTAACAAGAACAAGAAACACATTGATATCTTCAAAATTATCACTAAAGCAGCTGGAGACAAAGTGAGGTTGCCCATAAGTGGTGCAAACCTTATAAACACTCGGTTTACAGTGGACGTTCAAGTCTTACAATGGTATTGTAGGTCCATTTACAAAAAAACTTCGAAAACATAAAAATTATTTGTTACAATCTGAAATCCTACAAATCTAATTTGTTTACAGGAAACACATCTTAGCCTCAAATACAAAGTTGTATTCCAAATTACACCCTTTTACATAGAGACAGACCATCGCAGTCTGGGAAGGGCGGGGACTCTGTATATGCGTAAAAAAACAGTGATGGGATTCGACCGGTACGCACCGGTTGGCAAGATCCTGTTCTTGGAATTTCTAATATCGGGCCAACCATGGTTTGCCTCTGAAGACTGTGACAATGAGAGAACCTATGGTTAGTGAGACCTGCAATGAGAGAACCTGTAAAAAATTTGAAACCCACCACTGTTAAAAACCCGAACTATTCACAAGTGCATATCACCAATATCACCAGGCAGAACAGAATGGAGGTAATAGGTATAATGTCAATTGGTCTTAAATATAAGATCCACAAAGCAACAAGAAACAGGAAAGTTGCCATCTGCGGAGATTTCAACTGCCACTAGTGATTGGTGGATATTGGAGTTTAGGTGTCCAGGCAAACTTTCAGAAAGGCGCCCCACAACTACACATTAAAGTTGTTGAGGAGCCGAACTTGACACTTTTACAAAAAATTTTTGCTTTATTTTGAAAAACATTTCACTTGATTCAAGTGCATCTGGGGTGTTTCATAAGCTTTTTAGCAAAACAATGCAACACTGAGTGCGAACCTCAAAAAGAAGGGTCCTTCAGCATCTCTGACAAAGAGGGGACAAGGATCCCTAGGTAGCCAATGGACCTCCGTCAGTTAAGTTCCCTCTCGGTCAAACCTTTAGTTACGCCACTTAGTATAGCTTGTCACAAAGCGGGACATGCAGTGTTTTAGCTAGTGACGAGTCCTAAAGACTTCTGTTTATGCGGAGGTGCATCGGAGAATCATATTTTCCCTCATCGTCCGTATATGCTCCTGTACTACCTAGATTTTCCTTCAAAAATTCAAAATTTTTGAATTTGGTGGAAACTGAGCAAATGTTCTTGGGGTTGCATCGGATGCGGTGTCAAAAATGAGATTTCGTACAACTTTAGCGAACAAGCAGTAGGTGCCGTAGCAGAAGTCACGATTGCCGTAAAAATTGCAAGCTATCCTCTTTTCCATTTCTTTGTTAAGATAGTTTCAGAATGAAAACACTCGTGAAACTCGTGGGAAGAAAGAAATGCTACTTTTGCGGACTGCCATATCACAAATGTTCGCAATGCCCTGCTCGAGAAGAAATCTGTCAAAAATTCCAAATGAAAGATCACTACGCAAGAGTTTGTATGGTTGAAGTGAAATCACCTTTATCGTCAAATGTTGCAGCTTTTGCTGAAAGCTTTCTTGCTCCGACCAGTTTGCAAGCAGCTGTTAGTGATTTGTCGAAAATCCGGGCAAAATTCTGGAAAATCCAGGCACAGATATTTCGACACCTTTGTTCTCACTGTGTAATGAATGAGACTGACTATTGAAATATGTCTTAATTTGACTTTTTGTCGCTAAAGAAATGGTGTATGCCTTGGTGTTTTATGCTGATAACAAATTATTTGTGGTGACAGCCAAAAAAAAGTCTTCATCATTTTTTTAGAGAAAATTTGTACAAATTTTTTGGACAAGTTTAAGGAAATTCGTGTCCCGAACATTTGGCTCCCCCTACACCTATGTATGACTGAGTTGACGAACACATTTGCATATTTTAAAACTTGGAAAAGTAATTTTTCTAGCTTGAAATATAGAAAACGCTAAAGTCTGTCTGCTTCATATGTTGTCTTAATGCCGTAGAAACGTGTTTTTATCAACATTTGTTAAAATAAATTGACGTTTTTGTTTATATGAATACTACGTGCTAAACGCAATACATTTTACATCGAGGGGCCCAAAGTCCACGCTAGGGGGCCCTCAGTCACCTAGTACCGGCTCTGATCTGGACTATGGCACTTTATACGTTCCAAAAACGTACCATTTCTTTTGAAAGAATTACGTCAGGCATGCTTAAACTGCCATACGTGCTCTTAGCTGAAGCTACATTTTTCTCGATACACGCAAGAGCACCTGATCAAGGCGACTAGCGCTTGGGAACGCGAAAGCGTAGATTTTAAGGGACCTATCGTAACATCAACTAAAGGCAGTAGATTCCTTCTTGTGGTGATTGACGAGTACAGTCGGTTTCAGTTCGTCTTCGCTTGTAACAATACTTCTACCTCTTCACTCGTCAAATGCCTCTCCATCAAAGGTGGCCGGATTCACTATTTCTGACTCCGACTCCGCTCCTGATCCAAAAATTTGACTCCGGCTCAGGTTGCGGGTCTGAAGGAAAAACACAGAACCCTGCTGGAGTCGACTCTGGCACTCCGGATCCATGGCCACCTCTGCTCTCCACGCTATTCAGTCTCTTAGGATTTCCGTCTTATGTTCACAGAGGGAAAGTATTTTTCAGTAGAGAAGTGAAGCACTATCTGCACAGAAAAAGGATCGCCACCAGCAATTCTACTTCTTATCACAGTACAGGCAACTCTCAATGTGAACGTTTCAACCAAACTATTCGGAAAACAGTATCTCTTATGCTTAAAGTGAGGATTTTGGGACCTCGCCTCTGGGAAAAGTTTTTACCCGAAGCGCTACACTCGGTGAAAGCAACGCGTTGTAAAGCGCCAAACAGTACTGTCATCATACAAGATATTCAACCAACAAAAACTATTTTATGCAACAAGTTTGAACAAACGCTGGCAAAAAAACACTTTCTCATCAAGGAGCTACTGTTTGGGCAAATATAGAGCAACAATTCAAAGATGAATCCCGTCACGCCTTTACCAAGCAATACCGCCTATTTTTGTTGTTGTAATATGAAGTAATGTCCAAAAAATATACCACTGGATACATCTAGTTAAATTTTTAATAAAAGTATAATCACTTAATATGCCTTATCGTTTACGCATACGTTTGGCATGCGTTTCTGGCTGCTCGTGGGGTTTGTAATGTGGTGCTTGGCATTTTGTGGTAGGCAACTGAACTATTTCCATGGTCCTTATCTCCGGTCTATTTCACTGTTATACGTAATTGTGTCTTTGTTTTCGCTTTTGGCTGTCACCGAGATGTTTCATTGTGCTGGCACTGCTGGGGCACTTCCACTCGATAACCACTACGTTTTTCGGTGTTCTGGCTGCAAGGTTTCACTTGTTTGTTTTTTTATGAATAAGTACGACTCTAGATCATTAAAATGCTTCTTGACAAGTTGTTCCTCTCTACGTCGCCAGTAGCTTTGTCTCGTGTGTGTTGGGGCGTGTATTGCCTCGAGTATGATGGAAATTCGGAAGTGTCTTACTTTGTTTTCTATGCGCGCTAAGTCATGTCGTGTGAGCCTTCGGCTGAAATCAATAAAACTGTCGAAATTACACCGCACGAGCGGTTTTTGCCTTTTCCCAGGTGTTCTATGCTTGATGGTTCACTTCCATCGTGGCTGATTACGCTAATACTGTGCTGTTGAGACGGTTGGTTCGGAACAAAAGCGAACCATTGTGTGATGAAGTTGAACTTCTTGACGCTAACCCGAAGACGTTCTTGTCCGATTTCCCGGAAATCTCCCCAGAGTAAGATTACTGTTTCCTGATTTAGCACCACTGAGTGAAAGTTAGCCATGCGATGTCTCGGAAAGAACTACTGAGAACTACACTTCTGGCATCGAAACAGTGCAGTGAGAGGCCGGGCAGAAGGGACATACAGGTCATCACATTAGCATACTGCATTGGTTTCATTTAATGTTTGGTAATCATACAAATTTGTTTGCAATGCAGTGATAGTGGGTAATTAGAATGTGAAAAAAGTGGAGAGGCAGTCAGCAAGTGTCTATTTTACATGGGATACCACGTGAACATTATGAAATGCATGCAACCCAACTTTTTATTGACCGGTCAAGTGTACCCCATGCTCATGTCGAGTGTGCACCAGTCATGGGGCACATTCGACAGAAAAAGTACGAAAGTACCCTTTTTAAAACTGATTGTAAATTTTTTTCTGAAAGGCATTGTTTTCATATTTTGACATGATATTGTGTATATAGAGTTGCTTTATTGTGTGACAAATTTTAAGCTTGTTTGGACTTGAAATAAAGTAGCAGTGGTTCAAAATGCAAAAAAGTGTCGACTGTGCCCCATCTTTCCCTATAGTTCGCTTTTACCTGTTAGCGTTAGAGTTGCTCTTAGTTCATATATCTTTCACTCTGTCTCAGTCAACCAACTGGCCTAAACAACAAGTTTAATTTGAGTCATATTTTAGCGCAAAGCAGACAACCGTGAAAAAATAAATTTGCCAGGATCACACATTGAAAAGAGGACAACCATTATAGTCTAAGTGGCTAGCTATAACCGAATACTTCAGCAAACATCTAGACCAACCGTGTTTTGTCATTGCTGAGAACGACGGTTTTTGTGCAATTTGTGTATGAAACACGGGAGGCAAGGTCCAGAAACTGAAAAACATCAGTACAGTTGAGATTCAGCATTTCCACCACGCAAGGTCTCGGTTACAAAGCACGTTGAAAGTGACCGTCATCGCTGCGCTATTGAAACTGAAGAATTGCGGCGATTGTCGATTGTGTCAAAGTAGTACGATGAATAAAAACTCTCAAAACAGAATACAATAGCAGAGAGAATGCCCATGATTGCTGGGCTGGTAAAAGAGGAGTTAGCCAACAGGCAATTGTCATCGCTGCAGGCGCTGGTTGATAAAGTGGAGCGGATGAAAGATCGAAAGATTTTGGACACTGCAGCACAACAGTGGTCAGAGAGATGACCCTACTTGTTTCCGAAGTTTTCACAGAGAAAACAGTGGGAGAAATCAGGAAATGCCATCTTTGGTCAACCATGGTAGACGAAACCAGTGATGTTTCCACATTTCAGCAGATTCCGTCCAGGCAGCCGAGCAGTGAGAAGCTCCTTGTCAGAGCAGTCGCCTGCAGTGTCATGGAGAATATCACCTTCAGGCATTCAAGAAATCCGATTGCGCAGAATGCACAAAGTGAACCCACGCTG
>JGI24022J15233_10004059_pt1 | contig 14922 bp, 9 predicted proteins | sample Ectturendosymbi2_FD_15233 | JGI IMG/M metagenome (IMG submission 15233)
GAAAACATAACTTTTACAAACGATGACGTCATGAATTACGTCATAGGGGCCCACCGGTAAAAATTGCCCCGGGCCCCCCTACCCTTTAATCCGGCTCTGATCAGGGCATCTGACTAGAAAACCGTATGGTTATTTCAGATGTCCTGGGAACAAAGTAAATAGTGTTCTAATGTGGTTTGTTTTTTACGTCATGATTTGATGTTTGTTTATGGTTGTTCCTAAATAAACTGATACTGATATTACGCAAATCTGAGTAAAGCAGATGCAAAATCTACCAGATATGAGTAGAGACGTAAGCTAAAGTGTTCTACGTGGCTTGGCCTTGCATTCACTAGATTCAGATACCTGACCGACTTTCAGGAAACCAATAAGTCTAATAGTTGTTTCGTCAAAATATCAAATATTCTTCAAGTGAAATACTGCTGTTTGGCCGACCAGTAATTAATAGCGTCTACAAACAAAGTTTTCTCGCTAAAAACGACTAAGTGGCACGCAAATGTCGCACATACGGCTAAACACATGAACGTGGTGGGGGGCCCTGGGCCCCCCTAAATCCGGCGCTGACGCCACCAATACCACGCTGTTGCGTTCATCTTGACTCGCTCGGTTAATCCGGTTTTCGGGTCTAAATCGGGCTTCAAAAATAAATGTCGGGATCGGACCGGATTCGGGCTTGTGATTTCTGGTCGGGTTCCGGCTTCAAAATGAGGCCCGTTTGCAACTCTGTGCTATTGTTAAAAGTTTAAGCGGATGTGCCTCATATCCGTTTTTCTTGTCTCGAGTTGAGCATGCTGCGAGTGGTCGCCATTTGATGAAGAGTCAGTAGCAACTTGGAAATTGAAAGAGTATATGTGGCTTGGTTTTATGACAACTCACAAATTAGTCCTCCAATGAACATATCCAAGCAATGAGCTCCGAATCAAACATTCTACACAAAGCGTTAAAAACTAGTTACTGTAATTAATCCATCATCTTGTTAACAACTCTGCGGTGGATGACTGCTGACGTCGAAGGCTACAGCTGATAACAATGTCCTGACGTTCGACTATACACTTCGTTCAGCTAAAATTATCTTAGCGTAGGATGTAGAACTTCGATGGTACGATTTGAAATGTACTTTTGCTTCTAATTGCGATGTTCTGTCAGTAGAACTGCCGACCTTTTCAAAGATCCACTGTTCTTGTCTCGATTTTTACTGAGTAACTTTCCTGATCATGTTGATACGACGAAGCCGACTCCATGCCTCGCGATCAATCCACGGATGGCGATTAAAAACGTCACAACAAGTTTGCGCAATGAAACGTGTAATTTTGCAAATGAACATGTCGCACATTCTTTAGGAAAAAAAAACGATTTAACGGCGATTCGTAAAAAGGTACAAAAGTTTTTCTGTTCAATAAAACCACCAACCAACATGGACAACATCTGCACAAATGATATCAGTTTGCTGTGGGTTGCATTTTCATCAGGTGACTTTTAAACTCTACCCTGCAAGAAAGTTAGCGCAAGGGGGATTACCCATCTACAGGTCAACGGCAGAACGGCCTATGGGGCTTTTCATAAAACCTTGGAACGTTTCGCTTTTGGATCGAAAATGCTTTATTGTAAACAGAAAATTACTGCAAATAATCAGCTTCTCAGTGTGTATATTTGGGTCAATTTCTTACAATTCACTGTCTCGATGTCATGGTAACTGAAACTTTAGCTTTTCAGCCATTTGTACCGTTCTTCAAGATGTCACCTTTCAGTGCATTTTCCACCCTTTCGGACTCGATTTTAACACCCTATTCCTTTTGCTGCGTACGCAACAGACAGGCTAACCTGCTTGTCAATGGCTTAAGAAATCTAGTCCGTCCGCTAAGGATGGAAAACATAGGATTATTCTGAATGGCGAGTCCGTTCAACAGCTGGTAGGACAACAGTAGCGCGTCGAAAAAGTGAAGATTTCGAACTCATAACAGAAGTCTAGCAATGGCCTGGCCCCAAGAAGTTTCGAAGAACGTTGACTTGGGGGCCGCCAGCGTCACGTTAATGACGTCGACTCGAAGTGATTCGGCGAAGAACAGTGCGAAGATCATGCCCCGAAATTTGAAGACGAAATGATCAGTCCACGCCAGCGTCCAAGCATCTCCAACCACTCGCTGCGTGGAACGCAGCCCTTGTCCAACACACGATTTCCTTCGAGCGAAGCGTTAAAATCACGCACTGCGCTCTTCTGAACCCGCTTCTGTCAGTGTTTGGTTCCGTGAAAAGTTGTGGCTGCTCGACTCATGGGGAACGCGAGACGCAGCATCGAATGACAATGAACCCGAAATTGAGCTTCTAATCAAAAAGCACTGATTCGTTCATTTTCGTTTCTTTTTCTTCTTAGGCGCATGAGCAACTGTCAAACAAAGCATCTGCATTAATTCGCTGCACGACACCAGTGCTGAGTGACTGTGATCTTCCAGGTACAAAGCGTCATCATGCATTCCGCATCACCAAATCAAAATTATATTATTGTTATCCAGTAGTGTAGCCAGCCCAAAATTTTGGGGGGGCAAATATTTTGTCTTCAAGCGAGCAACAGTATTTTGTTTGCGACAACGCCTCTCATGACACCAAATGACAGGATAAGCTAGAAATTTGGGGGACATGGACCCCTTGCCCCCCTGGCTACGCCTATGCTGTTGTCGTGTGTCATGAGGTCTGACGTAACAATGAAGTGATCGAACTCGCTTACGAATCCAAAAAACGTCCGTGGACATCAAAGGCATCCCGCACCTGCTTTTGATCGCTCATCGATCAGCGCTTTCCTCCTCTCTTGGAGTTCGGGCGACATTTCCGCAATCACGGTGTCGATGTAATTATCCAGGACGAGCGAGCGGTTGCGTGACGTCACTTCCGTTCGACAAACCGGACATATCGACTGCCTGCTCAGCCATGCCTCGATGCAGAACTGCAAAATAATGTGTAAAGACCGGGGATTTTTTATCTGGAAAAGATAAATGACAGACGTTTTCACGCTGTTTCGGACAAATGACCGAAATGTCTCGGTGAAAAGAAAAACCAATGTAAGGACAGAATATTTCGACGGTTCAGCAGAAAAATATTAAACGATTCGCTTAAGAAAGGCCGCATATGCATGCCTTCCTGTACATAGGGTCCAGGTGCGACCTTGTAGTGCAATGATCTCGCCACGTGAGCACGGATACCACTTCCAACGAAGAGGATGCGAATGAATTGGCGAAGGCAAGTGTGAAATTAATATTTCAAGCGGCAGCCACATTTTCTACCTAACCTTTCAGTAAGGTATTCCTGTAAAGGTTAACTGAAGTAGCCAGTAACGGTTGGCACAGCAGTTTTAAGTTGGTTAATCTGTTTATACCCAATGTAATGCTGTATTCTGGCAAATGCCTCTGACGTGATCATTCTCGCAGATCATTGCACAAGCTAGCGTAGGATCCACAGCATGACGCAGTAAAAAATTCTTAGAACAAAACGTCTTAACAGCAGTTCCGCAAAGGTCTTACCTCTTCCCGCTGCCATCACATTTACGGAAAAAAAACACTGTCTTCATCACAAAGACACGTTTGCCAAACTAATGCTAATGTTTGAAGTATATTTATATATTTTCCAGTTTTAAGGAAGAGGGCCACGTTGCCTTCAGCTTGAAGCATAAACGGTGCGACGTAAAAGCGGAAACTGACGTGTTACGCAGCTTACAAATGTCCGTTTGCTTTCTTAAGCACTCTCTTGCTATAGGTAGCACCGCAAAGTCTCAGGAATTTAACATTCTTAATTCCGAGGTGAGCACCCAATGGTCACATGCTGTCATGAATGTACTTATTTAATTGTCTAATCAATTTGGTGCGTAAAGTGCTGTTCGGTATCGCGCTTGGGGGGTCACGCTCATGCATGGACTCCAATTATATCAGTTTCAGACCATTGCGAGTCAGTACCGAGTAGCACGAATTAGAGTGAACAGTTCGGTGTTGAGTTGGTCCATTTCACTACTTTTGTTTGTTTTTTTAGCTATGTCGACTTTTCTGTTCAGTCAATAAAGACATGAACTCTCGTAACAGAGATGCCATGCAAGACGCACAGACAACAATGAACGACTGAATACTTACCTGACAAAACGTATGACTGCAGTTGAGGGTGGTCGACTTAATGAACGGCTCGCTGCACACGATACACTGCAGTTCCTCTTCGATCCTCCCCACAACCTTCTGCTTCGCGCGCTTCTCGGCCTCGGCGCGCGCCAATACCGCCGCCTCCTGCGTTGTGCAAACCGAAGAACTAACTTCGCGTCCCTCTGCCCCTGTCAGGGTAATTCTTTAACGACAAACCCACAGTTGGGAATTATCAGAGACGCATACACTTGACTCAGTCGTTCCCATCGGTTGGTGCGCGTACCACATGGTGACAAGCGATAGCCATCCAGTTCGTACGCAGCTCCTTTATATTATTTGGAACCTAATCTCATTGGTTCACAGTCACTTCAGCAAAATTAGGAGAGGTATTATGACATCACAGTATTTATCGGTTGAACTTCCATGGTTAGTCAGCGAACTGAATTTTAACCGAACAAAGTCATTTTTTCACTTTTTAGCGAGCAAGTTCGTGCGCGGCGACCAGGGAATAATATTATTGTATGCGTTTCGATGACGTCACCGTGTTCACTCGAACGTAGTACGACATTTTGTAAAATTGGCAAATTGTGGATATAATATATGTTGGGGGCCATTGCCCAAGTACCCCTTGGCTACGCCCATGGTGTTATGGCAGTTGCATAGTACTGTGCTAGTACTTGACAATGATTACTAGGTATTTGTTTCTTTACTAAGTGCACAAAACTTCAGCATTAACACTTGAAGGGTTGTTTGTCAAAGTAGAAAAAAGAAACACAACATTTCAGTTATTCTTTAAAAAATAACAATACATTAAAAGTAGAATTTATGAACATATCTCTGAGATTCAAATAATTGGCAGTTACATAATGCAATTCCAACTAATAATCCTGTATCTCAGAGATTCTATTAACTGGCATGGCTGCGCACTACAATGACCCAAAGCACGCCTAAATCATACCGTTGTTTGTCATGTACATCGGGATAGTATTTAAATTTTGCCAAACACACGGCACTTTGCATCATTGGACCTCACAGTTCGTTGGCAGTATCTTGGCAGCGAAATTTGTACAGCTACATTATTTTTTATCACAAAATATTGTTGGGACAAAAGATATTGTGTCCCCCGTTGTCCAAAGTTGGGGGGACATGTACCCCCTGAAACTCGGTCCCTGGCGGCGACAGTATGGGACCTGCAGGTGATACGCGGTTATAAAAAAGGATCGTTAACTGTTCTTTTCGGGAATAGCCATCGAAGCATGCGCTCGCGTCTGGGGGAGAGGGGTCGCTGGCTGTGGTCCGGCATTCCTAAAATAATTCAATCCGCATTAGCAAAGCTGTTTTGAGACTTTGGAGCAGAACAGCTCGACTACCCAAATTTGGCAATGTATCAAGCTCTGCAGTTTACTGCGTCAAATTATGAGAAAGCGCTTGATGGAAACACTTCCCAAACCCACAAACTTCTTAGATGTTTCAAAATGACCCATAAGCATTAATGGAATCGTTCAGTTGAACCACGAGATGATACGGGGATTGAAAATTTATAAAAATAAAAACCGTTAATGTAATGTGTTGCAAGGAAAAATGTCAGAATGCGATTTCTCTCTTCTCTTCGGTTTGCAACACTGCGCTGACGTGGCCTGCCAGGCAAAATTTTACCTCCTCCCGCTGACGAGCGAGTGCTTTTTCTTTTAAGAGCTCTTCCTTCAATAGCTCTTCTTTCCTCCTTAGCATTTCTTCTTTTCGCCGGAGTTCGGCGCGTTCTGCCTGCAGACGCAAATCAACATGTCCCATCGTGCAGACCAGCTTGAAAAAAAAATGCGGAGTGCGGAGTTCAAAAAGCTAACGTTACGACGTTTTTTTTACCTCCGAGTACAAAGAGATAAGTTTGTAGCATGTAAGTATGCTGCAGAAAGGAAATAATACTTTCTTTTGCCAACAACAAGCGCGTTTCGTGAAGGAGCCATTTTCCTAACAATCCCGTACAAAAGTAGAATTCTACCTTGCTGAGCGTACGACATCTCATTATTAAATTAACCGATTTTATCAGCCTGAAGTCAGGAAATGTTCCAGCTTATGTGCATTTCGACGAATAATTTAAAGGACTACTTTATGTCGACCAAACTTTTCTCGGGTCTTCGATAAAACAACATTCTTTTTAAAAATTGCAGTTTTTTATTAACTCACCTCTTCCTTTCGTTTCATTTCACGTAATTTTTCTGACAGTTCTGCTTCTTTTCTTTGAAGCTCGTCTTTTTCTTTCTGTATCGCAAACGACATGTGTAAGAAATTGCGACATCGCAATTAACTGAAAAATTTTGAAGTCGCCAAGAACCGAAACTCAAGCGGGTTAACATTCCCGTTAATTAATTCTAGCAGCTATTTTGGGAAGAACATGAAATCGAAAAGTTTTTTTTATTGATGCTACACGCTAGACGTCTCAGGAGGCATTGCAGTACTGTGTATGGAAGATAAATCCAGATCGACAACAGAAGAGCGTGAACCAATTACATGACCACAAGCTTGAATTGGTCAATTCCAGAGAGGAAGTCCCGAGTTACAAGTGTTTAGAATTTTCCAAAAATATCTATTGTTGGCTATAAATTGCCACACTAACGTTAAATAGCCAATCAAGGGTTCTGAAGATGAGGATTTTCGCTTAGTTTATTTTAAAAGAAAAACAAGTAAATTGCCACTGGAAAATTTTTCTCAAGTCCTGATGATGTCACCGTTACCACCCCGTGACGTCACGCTGCCCAACAAGATTTTCACATTGAAAAATTCTTAATTTTTTAAAATCGAAACTAGACTTTCCGCATCTTCAGATGGTTCGATTAGCTCTCTAGCTCCGTCGGTTGGCCAGTTGTGGCCGAACATGTCCGAGCCAAGACTGTGGCTCGCGCTGGCGTTACAGGGTGTTAAAGAACCTCCAACATTAAATGCTGCGTTTATAATTCAGACGTTCTCTGTTTCTCAAATCATTCCACAGCTTTCCGCACAACAGCCAATGACTCTCGTAAAAGAGAGAAATGGCTCCGCGCGCCCAACCAATCACACAAGGCGGGACGAAAAGACGTACGTTTTTCGCTGACAGTTTAACTTACAGATGAAGTGCTTTCCAGTAACTTTGACTTATATCCAGCAAGTTCTGCTTTGAGGGCCCCAACCTGGTCTCGGAAAACATCTTCCAGCAGTTGCTTCTCCTGCAACAGCAGAAATGAGTACCCGCGTCTGCTAAAGCGATTTGGTGTTCAGATCTTAAAAAGTACCAAAACATTCAGCGTTTTTCTGGTCAGCTAAATGGTGGACATCCTACCTTGCTGGCTTCTTGCCTCTGAACCAGAAGCCTCCGCTCCAACGCAGCCAGTTTCGCATCAGCCGATTCTAGTTTTTGATTTTCGATCGATGTAAACTCCGCCTACAATGCAAGCGCGAACGACTGCACAAGACGTTGGAGCAAAACCGGTGTCGCTGTCTGCGCGTCAGCTGGAAATCTACCCGCGCAGAATGTTTATAAACCGTTCGTACAATTCAGCACGCTTATCGCTCAGGTTTGTTCATCTAAAGTTTGCTGGACACGTTGGCAGACATTTCATAGCGCTAAAAAGCTACAATTTTAACTGGAACTTTAATGATATATATACAGAAACAACACAGCTACTTCTCTCACCATGGTGTTTTCAGACCAAGTTTCCTACAGCACCACTATACAAAGCACGCAATTTGCTTTTCTAATACACGCCTACCTGAACGCTGTTCGCCATGACTTCAGATGGAACAGAAATTGTATCGGAAACACTGAAACATACAAATGACGTGATACTACCGGGAATCCACTGTGGCACGGGTACAAACGTGAGACATACCGGTAAACATCAGATTGTTTTCTAACGATTTCAGTGGACAAAAAAACATTCACTACTCTTGAAAAGCATCACATCACTTCGTCCTGCATCGTGTGTAGCACCAGAAAGTATCTCAACGATACAGAAAAATGTGGTTTGGGGAATGAAAAAGCTGTTGAACAGCAAAATTCAACAGAAAAAATGTGACGCAGGTGTACAAAACTGACTAATGTACAAGTGCTAACAGGCTACACTCTTTTCAGTCGTAAAATATGTTCCGTGTGAAGTGAATAAATATTCGAGATAAAAAGAAGTCATCTCCAACTTTCACTTTACCTCGATTAAACGTTCTATCTATATTGCACATGCATTGAACTTCCAGTGCAATGAAACACACATTGTTTACATTACAATTAAAAATACTCATATTTTCAACATAACCGCGAGTAAGAAATTAAAAGTTCATTGCATTTTCCACATCTTGTCACACCAAACAGAAACCGGCCCTTCTGTGCTCAGAGCTTACGCAAGATTCACAACACTATCACAACTACCACGTGTCACTGTGTTAAAATATAAAGTTTGTGTGCCGATGCAGTTTAAGTCATTTGATACTGTTTTTAGGTCATAGACCGAATTTTTTTTAAATTACCGAAAAAAATTAAGCCAATTCGGTCATAGTGTCCGAAAAGGTAGGCTAGTGAGTGCTGTTTCGGCGAGTTTCAATACTATTACGGGACAAATGACCGAAATGTCTCAGCAAAAAAAAACAGGTTTGACAGCAACAACCTTTCTGTAGATACTCATATTCTTTTGTGCACAGTGAGTAGTCACGTTCAAAAGACGCAAGTATGGCGACCACTGATAGCTCAATGGTAAAGTATCTGCTTCCCAATTGGAATATAGGGTGTTCAACCCACGGCCGCCGAGCTAATTGCCGTAGCGCTTCTTGGGCAAGAGCGTTCAACTCAACCGCCAAAAGCAAGTTTCAAGAAAGGAACAAGTTACAGGCTTCAGCCCAATTGCCGTTACTAAAATAAATTAATTGAAGACACAAGTGGAAAACGTTGAATACATTCGCTTATATTTTTAAACTAAACATGTTATTACTAAAGGGGCTTCAGATTTAAGATCTTGCTGAGTGCGGTTTTGATCATCAAGAGAATCGACCATGTAGGTTGGCAATGACTTAAACAAAACACACGAAACACCTCTGAATTTAGGCTGATATTGAGAAAATTTAATTTACGAGCACAATTTTTTTCGAGATCAGCGTTACTCGAGTGCCACGGCAGCAAGTGCCCCAGTAACTTAATTACTGCCGATTGTGCTCAACATTCCACGAGCGCGAGCGTTGTCACGCGAAATAGTCAGAATTTAAAGCACGTTGCTTCCCGTGCCAACGCTTGGCTAAAATTGCAAATGCACCACTCTTACGCTTTGCATCGCTGGGCATCAGTTACTCCATCTGACTCAACAACGGGATGCTTGTTTTCGTGACAGGTCTTCAGACGTTCTTCTTTCTGTTTGACTGTGAACGCACTTTTGTGAACACGAACCGGTGTGGGGCGACTGTGCACAAGGCCACGATCTTCTTCCTTGAGGAAGAAATACGTTGTATGACGATCATTTGGCCCTTGCAAAAGTAAACCCCACGCAACGTGCAATAGCCGAAAACTCATTACAGCAAATACGCTTTTTGCACATTACTTCGTAATTGTCAACCCAAACATGTTAAAAAGAGCGCTTTTGACACACCAAACTTCCAAAAAGTAGATTAGGCTCACATGAGGTGACGGGCTTAGTAAAGAAACTATCAGCGAAAATTTGCACAGTGACTGCACAACAGACAACAAAAAGCACTTCCCATTCCCAGTGTTCATCCTTTACGCATCGTGATATGAAAGCTCTCAGCTAATGGCAATTATTGATGTATCCAAAACGCCATTCTTTTGTCAAAACTGTAGCGTGCGTTCATATGCATCTAACGATATGCCTCGAGCACTTTGCGCGCGTTGACTGACATTTCGTGTTGTCGGTGTCACTGGTGCTGTCTGGAGAGTCGCTGCAGTAGCGGCACGCATGCTGCAGGCTCAGGACCCTAGATTACTCCATTGCTGGAGTTCGTTCTTTTCTAGCAACGTCAGTTAAGCAAAGCCTCGCGGTAATAGACAAATGCGTTTCTGCACAGTGCGCATAGTTTGTTGTTGCATATTGCAAAAATCGCTGCTGCCGCAAACAAATTTTTGGAAAAAAGTTAATGCTATCAATGCACGTTTAGGGTCGAACAAAACTAGTGTAAAATAACTTACCTTTACAATATACACAAAACGATCACAGAGCTGCAGATGATCCCATTCTTCTTCATCAGATGGTTTACCAATCTCTACCTTGTCACCAGCATTCAAAACGTGTGGTTCATTCGGCACTAATTTCAGTGAGTTCACATGAACACCATTTACTGACTGTATAAAGAAAATAGCTTGATCAGTGACAAATGCATGTTGCTTTTATAAGTCTGCATAATATTTTATCCCATTTTGTCTAAATCATTACAACTGCATTTGACAATCTTGGCAAATTAAACTGGAGAATAAGATTACATAATAACTTTTCTTCTTCAGCATTATCTGTTTCCCTATAACCACTTAGCAGTGACAAACATACCCCAACATAATATTTTAAAGCATTGCTTCATTAACGTTGGAACCAATATGATGCTCATAGTTAAGTTAAACCATCAACCATCAGAATCGAAAACTTGTGTGGAACAGTGTCTTACTTTGTCCAGATAAGTTAGTTAAAGCATAATCGCAGGCTGTGGAAAATTTTTATTAGGTGAACAGCTTTGGTTGGAAGTTTGCAATAATATGACAGAAAGAACTTTTTAAGCAAACATGAAACCACTGAATGACAATCAACTCAGCTTTGAAAAATGCAAAGGGATAGCAAAGTGAATCTACAGATAAGCAATAACATCCAACATAAAAGGCATGGCACCGAAAAAAAAATTTATGAATTGAAACCACCAGTTCCTTCAATTGAGGAATCTTGATGACCACAGCTGTATTAATTAGCTCATGCATGGAAAATTTCAGTGATTTCCATAAAATATTTAATCATGCTATAGCAACCCATCATTGAAAAAGTCATTGCTACAAGTTGTTGGATTGCATACCTGTAAGTCAGTGATGTCAACTCTGCCATTATTGCAGTTGATTACTGCATGGCGACGTGAAATAAACTCCGAATACAAGCGAATGTCGCATGTAACAGCACGACCAAAAACCACCTGAAGATAGAAACTGAATTTTGAAATGTCCACCCAAAACTGCATGAATTGACAAACAACTGTGCCAGTTAAAATAATCCAACTAGTCAGCAAGACTTCTCATAATGTAAGCTCACAGTTATGTTTGTATTGCGCTATTTGCTTCAAATTTGTAATCAACATCAATACAACACTTACCCCAGGGGTCTTCAAACTTTTTGTCCAAGGGCAACATAAGCTATTACACAACAGTTCAGGGGCCAGACATCTTACGTAATGTGATTGTTTCAGGATACGCTGCAGTCTACCACATCAACAAAATTTTTGTAAATTATTTGTCATTTTTGACAAAATGTTTTGCGGCCGGATGAAATTGTTTTGTGAGTCGGATTTGGTCTAAGGGCTGTAGCTTGTAACCCCCTGGTTTACACGAATAAAAGTTAATGCATACAAAAGGTGTAACACAAATGCATCCAGCCATAGGTGCCGAGTTTGATATTTCTACTGGTGTGTGAAATCAACGACGTCACAAAATATGACATTAAAACCTGGGAACTTCCTCATCACACATAATTCAAACACGACAAAAATCTCAAGTAGTGCCACATTTGAAAGGCATTTGTGTTTGGAAATTAATTATACAAGTCTAAGCTGCTCATCTTTTTAATACAATATTGCAAGCACATTTATATAATGATCACAAAGGCAATTATATTTGAATATCAAACATATTCAAATATAATTATTTCCATGATGATTGATTATTCCATGATTGTACAACAACTGAACAATCTGCCAGTTTAGAAAGTCGGTAGTTAAGTTTTTTGGTTGTTGTTTGCATCATTTGCTGCAATTTTTACTTCAAGACTGTTCTGTTCTCTAGGCTTTAAAAACAGTTGTTTTTCGAACCAATTTTTGGACATATTTTTAGATTGAATATTTAGTTTATAACATATATGAAAATATTCTAATAATTTAACAAAAATTAGCATTTTAAAAAGCCAGTGGCTACAGGTCTACAGTTTATGTTTAGTGGACTTTTATATTTTCAAACTTATTCATCTGTCACCTGTAACACACGAGTGTGCAGTGGACTGCAGTAGGCTTCGTAAAATTGTACTAAACCTTAAACCTACTAGACCTAACCCCTAAGTAAACCTAAACCCTAGACCTAAACCCAAAATCTAAACCCTAAACTTACACCCTAAATCCTAAACCCTGAACCTAAACCAAAACCTAACCTCTAAAAAGCTAAACCTAACCCCTAAACATAAACTGTAAATCTGAACAGATAAGTTTGGAAACTTTTGAAAAAAGTGAAGAAAGACTAAGACTTAGTCCCATGAAACGTGCAACCACTACTACCTAAACAAAAGTTGCTAAGGTGAGAGTCAAACCGAAAACCATTCGCACAGCAGATGTACGTAAACGCATCCGCTACACTACCACAACGGTCCTCTGCTGAAGTGACAAATTCAGTGCTTTATTTGAACCGCATCATGTGTGGCAGACCTATACCCACTTCCTTTAAAAAAAACAAGCAAGGTTCATATACTATAATGTAAACACCTCTCAAAAATGTTTCTACAACTATGCATATATCCAATCTAACTGAGCATGATGATCTATATCTCTCTCAGAAACTGAGTGAAAATAATAACAAGTAAACAGATTTGAAAGCCATTTTCTTACCGTTTTATTGTTTGGAACATGCAACCATTCACCAGCATTAGAAGATCCAACTCTTTCCAGAACAGTTTCCATGATTAACAATCACTTGCACTTTTTAGTTTGATACTTCATTACTTGACCAAATGAAAATAGCAACTCAAATCTGATGCAATTCATTCAGAGATTTTAAGTAATTAGATCATCATGATGGTACTCCATGATGTGATTGAAGAGAACATGTTACAAGAACTCGAGAATATCTAGGGAGTTACATAACTGAAAAACTTTGAATCAATGAAATGCAAGAGGCCCAAAAGTTAAAAAGACAACATACAGTAGGACTAGGTACGCTACCTTGTAAAAGAAACCTGTACAACCGAACTAAAGACTGTACAACCGAACTTTTTTCAACGGATGCGAGGTTCGCGCGTAAGATTGAAAAGCCTCAAAAAGGCATAAAATGAGCTGATACGACAAAACATACACACACAAATGAAAGAAAAAGTTCTCTGAACATAACATCAAAAAAAACTTCCAAACATGTTGTGCCAAGCTCGTAACGATTGTTCAAAACAAGCCACTTTTTGAAAATTAGTAATAGTTCAACGAAAAATTAAAATACTTTCCGAGGGGGTTATCATAAAAAATATTATATCAAAATCTTGAGAATTTATCGAGCTATTGATCTGTGAAAAAATCGCGGGAGTTTATTTTTGTTTAAACGAAATGAGAAGAAAAATCGCCAAGGCACTCTAACACCAATAATGCCTTTCGCTGCCAGATTCTCGTGTTGCGCGACTATCGACTTCAATGCAATATTAAGATACTGTCCGAGGTGGTTATGATAACAAATTGTATATCAAAATATTGAGAATTTATCGAACTATTGATCTGTAAAGAAATCGCGGGGGTTATTTTTGTTGAAAGAAAATGAGAAGAACTTTCGCAAAGGCACTTTAACACGAATAATGCCTTTCGCTGCCAGATTCTCGTGTTGCGCGACTAGAGATTTCAATTCAATATTAAAATACTTTCCGAGGGGGTCATCATGACAAATATTTTATCAAAATCTTCAGAGTTTATCGAACTATTGATATGTGCAAAAATCGCGGGGGTTATTTTTCTTTAAACGAAATGAGAAGAAAAATTGCAAAGGCCCTCTAACACCAAAAATGCCATTTGCTGTCAGATTCTCGTGTTGCGCGACTATCGGTTTAAATTCAATATTAAAATACTTTCCGAGGGTGTTACGCAAATGCAGTGCACTTTCTGCTGTTCAAGAAAAGTTGTCACAAAGCTGATATCAAGACGTTAATACTTAAATGTCGTAACAGTTCGTCTGCTTTTAGTACTGCTTTGGGTGAAATCCAAGATTTGTCGAAAGACAGACTTCATAAACCTGTTAACGTATTGTTGCCTCCAATGCGGCCGATGTGCTGATGCGGCCGATGAGTGCAACCTTTAAATGAAACAAAATCGAAGTTCCGCACGAGCACTCTCGATATGCTTTGGTATAGAATTTCCCACAACCAAGTGAAATCCGACCCTCAGAGACTGCAACCCTTGCTAGACCTCCCGCTGCTGTCCACTTCCAAAGAGCTCAAACGTGTCTCAGGCATGTTCTCGCACTATTCGAAATCGATCTCTAAGTTTTCTGAAAAGGCTAGTCCTTTGCTCCACGCTTCCACTTTTTCCATTGACGATGACGCCTTGAATTCCTTCCAAAGATTAAAAGACGATTCACCAAGGCTTGTTTAGGTGCTATAGCGGATGACTTGCCTTTTGAAGTTGAGACTGACATATAAGATTTTGCCCTGACGGCCATACTGTCACAAGATGTTCGGCCGGTGGCATTTATGTCCCGAACTTTAACATCTTGTGAAAGACTTTATCCAGCTGTAGAGAAAGAGGCCTGTGCAATAATTGAAGCTGTGCGCTGTTGGAAGCATTACTTGAAGGGACGACATTTTTCACTGGTTACTGATCAACAGGCTATTTCTTACATGTTCGATCAGCATCATAA
>JGI24022J15233_10004061_pt1 | contig 14919 bp, 11 predicted proteins | sample Ectturendosymbi2_FD_15233 | JGI IMG/M metagenome (IMG submission 15233)
CTCAGGCGCCTGGAATTTCGACACCTGTTTTTTATGGCCTTGTTGCCAACTTCAGTTCCAGAAATAGAAGAGAAGTCATCTTATTAGCATGACTACAAAGACACCGCTATATACTGTACTTAGTTTGGTTATTGGCATTTGTATATGACTGCAAAGTGTCCCTAGTTACCCAATCTCAAGCCTGGCATTTCTGTAGCTTGTTACTTTTTTTTATCCAAAGTTGTTTTTTCTGATGCTTGGCCTATCACAATGGCAAAAAATTGCCTATCCGGGCTACTGTCGGGCGCAAAAGTAGATAAGCGCTTTAGGCCGTTACGTTTACACCCTGCGAAGTACGCTCAAAGTAATTGAAAAGTAGCCTGAGCTTTCTACGTACTGTATGTATGCAGCCACAGATTCATTTTGGGAAACCTTCTAAAGAAACAGTTACCATCCCACAACGTTTACGCCATATATGGCAGATATGAAAATATTTAGTTTGAAAAATATTTAGTTTGTAGATGTGTGGCACAAATAGAACTGATTTTGAGTAATTTTGAGCAGTTAGATGCATTTTGAAATCAGTGAGTGTTAAAGGGTTAAATGTGGATTTGAGTTCGGTTAAAACAACTTCGGCTATATCAGTGGTTCTCATCCCCATACAAATCGAAACATTGTACAGTAAATTCATCCAAAAAAAAATCACAAAAAAAGATAATTATTGCAAAGATTTGCATACCTTGCGCGAAGAAACCATAGACGATTATGAACCAAGCACGACTCTTTTTTACCGTCAACCATTGCAGTTAAAACAGCTTGTCTTCGAGTGCTGCTGACATTCACATCGCCCTCGTTGTGCAGTTTTTCATGCGTTGAATAAAAAATCATAAAAAAGTAAAGGTTTTCCATCCACAGATTTTCCTCCTAAACTCCTCCCTGGAACAAATCTACTTCCCGGAATTAAAACATCCTCCCTTAGTGAGCCAAGTGGCAACTTTTTGAGAACCACTGGGCTATATCGTTACTTCACACACAGCGACGCGTTTTCGTTGGTCCTCACAGATTATTTTGTTGGTTTGTTGCTACAGTTACATGTTTTGTTGCGGTTTGAAGTGCAAGCTCGGATGTGGAACCCTCACATAAACACGAGCATTGAAAAAAAGTAAATTCCAAAAGAAGCCTGATAAAAACAAGAATTAGCTGGTGAATGAGTTTAGCTAGCTTGCAGTGATAGCTGTTAAGATAAAGATGGCAATTATGAGGACTTTGTTGCGCCATCATAATGAAAATCACATCATTCAGTTTATGGTCCAAGAACATCATCGTTCATTCGACATAATATCATTGAGGAGTCTGTGTTGCAAAAGCAAAATTGCATTTTCATGTACACCACTGCTGACAGGTCATTACGTAAGGTAGTAAAAGAAGATTGAAACCGCAGTTAAAAAAATGCGGATTCCACAGAATACATGTTTAAGAGCACTGGGATTGAAAACTGAAGGTTAATTTGTCAAATACAAATGTGAATTAGAGCGACTGACTGTGGCTATCTGTAATGGAAACGTAATCAAGATCTTGGCGTAACAGGTTATCAACCTGGCACAGGAACACAGGAAGATGATCAGGTGTCATCATAAGAGAAAAACACATGGAGCTTTTGAAATTACAGAACTATCAGCAACCGACCATGTCAGTGGTATTTGATACAATTGATTTGAACACAGGCCAAGTGACTGCTACTTGTGTTTGTGTGCAACAGGCATCAGGACGACCATTATACACTGGGCAGCAAGCCGCCATCGTATGGTTCAGGTGATAATAGCCCAAATATTCCTAGACCTGATGATAGAAGTCTCTAAATCACCTGAAATATATATTTTTAGCACATTTAGGATGTATTTGGAAAGCTTCTTATATACCAGCAAGGAAACATTCATGTTCTTTGATTCACGATCATATTATAATGAAAAAAAACCTGATACAGGAATGGTTAGTGAAGCTAAGCTCTTCATATTGCATCAGCCACTACGCTGCATCAACGTGATGATTACAAAGAGTTTTTAGAAAAGTGAACGCTATTTTTGGATGGACGTGACAAGGACTTCAAATTCAAGTGTCCTGGTGACCTGCACAAGCCCAGATGGATGGAAAATGCCTCTATGCAACCAACATCATTTTTTTGGATATACAGATCAGTTCCTGCCATCTGGACCCATTGCAAGAAAGTGCAAAGTTGCATGGATTTGTTGCTTTGGTGTGTTTGATATATAGTTCATGTTGGAACACAATCTCAATGTAGACCCGGTAAATATCGATTAAAATTCATGAAACATTCACAGATTTATTTTTTCCAAGGGAGAAGACTTTTAGGGTCTAGCCGTGAGAATATGAAGACGATTTAAAATCATGGGGGATCTGACGCACCCTATTACCGCATTTAATCCATGATGAAGACAGGCGTTTCAATGGCTGCAGCATATTTCAAACATTTCAAAAAGGTTGATCTTGCCTGGATTCGGTTTCCGGGTCGACGAATATCAAACGCTCTGTACTTGCTCTCACGTTTTCGAGGAATCAGCTGACTGAGCTCTGCTTTCATGATTTTGCGATGAGAGAGAAAGATTGCACAAATCTGTGTTCATTCTCCACAAAGGCGGCGAAGTCGATTCAATCAGCAATTTTTAAAATAGGAAATCGATTTCACATAATAGTGAGCATCCTGTCCTGAATGATGCCAACGCATTTCCGCCTGTTAGAAGCAATTATTTGGGAACGACGTAACTGCCAGTTTGATGCTTGCAACTTGTATTTTGATACAGTATATACATTTTCATTTTGCAACCAAATAACTGTTGCGAGAAATTTCAAAAATTGGGTTGCTCTGAAATGTGACAACTCTTCCTGCAAGCAAACTGTTTGTGGACAGCATTGGTTTATGCGCATGCGTAAGGTAATTCCAGACTTTATTTTGAATTTCCTTTAATGCTTGCTTGAAAATGAACATTTATGTTGAGTTGAATTAGATGAATCCACTTTCAAAGCGAAACGAAATGCGTTAAAGAAATGCGTCCCAAACACCAAACCACATTTTCTCACGTTAACGCGCTCAGAAGAGCAATCACAAAAGTCAAGCATTTTGGTACTTTCAAGTGCCACATTATTTTTTATGACGGAAAGTTTCTCTTACCCTAAGATCCTTACACTCCAAGGGAAAATAGCTTGTAACGTGGAGTGTGTACGTCTTTTATCTCTTTTATTACAAATTTTATTTGAGCTCTGAGTAGTGTGCAACTCCTGCAAAATCTCTTGTTGAAATCAAGTTTCAATCACGCTTGAAACGAAACACACTTTCCAAAGTTAATTTTAATGCAAAATTTATTTTCATAAGAGACGAAATATGAAAACGAAAAAGATTTAGGCGTTCACTTGTTTGTTGTTTGTTTTGGTTCTGCTTGATGTATGTGATTAGTCATGGAGAGTTTTTATAAGGATTACGAATCTTTATTCAGTATGTGTCGAGAGTTTTCCTCAGTTCAGCTGTTCATAATATGTTCCGAGGTTTCACACTTTATAGTAGCAGAGTGAAACATTTAATGCACTGCTGAGCTATATTACAGGGAAGGGCAAACAAGTTCAATAGAAGAGTCATTTGTAGAAAACCAAAAACACCAGACAGCTGCAAAGTAAGTTTTTAGTGTCAAGTATATTCCGTTAAAGAATGAAAATCACACATAAAATGACCCACGTCAAGTCGTGTTGACGCCTTGGCCACTAACCATAAGCATTCGTGCAAACACATGCTGGCGAGCGGCACGCGGCTCGCGAGTCCCAGTTTGCCCACCATTGTTATATCATACAAAAGACTAGCCAAGTAAAGCGATCGGCTCAGCTTGAAAAAATATTGATTTTTGTTGTTGTTGTTGCTTATTATAATAATTTGTTTCTTCCAAATAGAAGGTAGTTGGTTTTCCTTGTTATTTTGTTGTAGGCTATGATATGAAATAATCAGATTTTTAACAGATTATGATTTTTTTTGCAAAATTTTACTCGTTATCTTTAGAACGGCTTTATTCAGCAAAAAGAAGATTTGAAATCAACTATACATTTCTGAAAATGTCTTTGAAGAATTTACATCTACATCTGCGGTCGCAAACCAGCTTTACTTTCTCACCTTCTAATTCAAACTGACAGGTCGTTGTGGTACCGACGATGCGACAAACACGTAATTTAAGTGATGTCAGAAGGAATTAGAAACTACGGTGCGAAGGGTTCTCGTTTTAATTTGCAAAAACTGTTTTTTTTTTTTCCACAGTTAATGGCGGCAAATTTACAGGAAATGAAAACCAGAAAGCTTTGGATAATAATCAGCTGCGTGCTTCTTTTGGTAACCATTCATATTGTACTATTTGCACGCTTGCTTATGACCGATAACGCTTTGACAAGTATCCGGAACATCAAGCCATTTGCAGCAAGAGGTGCACTGGCCTTTGCTTTGAGAGCACGCAGCACGCCATACAGTGCTGAAGCGGATTGCACTAAATGGTCATTGAAATCTGATGCTATCAACGCTGCAAGTCCTGCCATAACTCTTGATTCCAGCAAATTTCTCTATCCTGGTTTTCTTTGGGGACCAAATAATCAAATGATTGAATTTTGGCATGCTATTTACATCGCCATAAGGCTCAACAGGTAAGTGGTACGACCAGAAACATATTTTTGCTTGAAGTATAATAGAGACAACACATGAAATCATGACTGTGTTGCTATTGAAGTCCAATTTCATGCTGTGAAAATAACCCTATGCAAGCAATATTAGACTAATTATTAAAAGCGGATCCTACTGACCATTCGCACAAATATGCAGTTGCGGCAAAGTTGAATATCACCGTTGCGATACATTACTGATGAAAACTATTTAAAACGTGATATTTACAGGTATTTACTGACGATTAGAGTTAGTAAAATGAAAAATGAACATTGAAAGAATAATTTCACAACTTTAATGCATCAAAGAGGTATTTACAATCATTATTATCATTTGAAAAACAATGTTTTTGGCGAAATTACGAAACATTATTTTCTTCAAATCTCTCAAAGTAAAGATCTTCGCGAAGTCCCATCCGTTCTCCCAAAAGCGAAGCTGTTTAACAGTTTGTTCTGGACATCTGGATGGCTTGTTTGTGAGGCAACTATCGCCAATGTGTGCGACTAAATCATTTGGGGAAAGTCCAAAAAGGCTCCTTGTTTATGAGCAACGATCAACGTGCGATTGTTTTGATTGCTGTTGTGCCTTTTATCCAATTAACTCCCAAGTATGCTGTCCGACAGCTGGTCGCATGGTTTGCATGACAGCTTTTGTGAGAGTCAGGGATCTCACGAGATTTGCTTGTTGCAGCCGCAATCCTGCAGAAAGACGTTTTGGGCAGCAACGCGTTTTTCAGGGGACATGCTGTGATTAACAAACATGAAGTGTCTACGAGTCGTTGCTTTCTTTCTTTTTTTCGGTCATGTTTTGGTCATTCGTCGATTTATTTAAATGGCCGTAAGGCTTGTCAATTTGGCCATATTTCTATTTAAAGTCATGAAAACTATCCGAAAAAGAACAAATGACAGACACTTTCAAACTATTTCGGATATTTGAATGACCTGCCTGAGGGAAAAAAAAGTGCAGACGTGCTGTACGTTTTCCCGCTTGGGAAAATACGGACAATATCACTAGTACTTAAGTTAAGGTGGGCATATTTTCCATGTGCAAAGTGCAGCTTGTCCAAACGTTTTCCCGATTAGAAATTCCACAGTTTCGATGCTTCGACTGTGTGGTCTGCATGCCCCAGAGAAGCCTGGTATTGCTGACTACACTCACGGCAAAATGGCCTATTGGCCTGTCGACCACTAGATTGCAAACATTCTTTTCTGACATTGTCGAGGGCCGGTGTGAAGCCAGAAATAATTTGATAAGCTAAACGGAATGTACGGCCACCTACGTTTATACACAATGTTCGACAAAAATAAATATTTGTTACTGTTTAACAATATACAAACTATTGTGTTTTGCAGTTTTGCAGTAATGCAAAATCCAGTAATTTGTCAACGTATTGCCTTTACTTACTGTTTTCAACAGAACTATAGTTCTTCCGGCTTTTTATGCGCATTTTTCTGTCGGTGGAGGGATTCTAACTGCTCACCAGCGCGTTGACATACAAAGACTTTGCAGTTTTGTTTCTTGCGCAACGATCAAAGACTTGCAAGAGAAATGTCAAGGTTGTTTTGACGCAGCATTCGTGGTAAATTGCATTGCTAGTTTTCATTATTTTTAAAGCTGTTTGACTTCCGTTTGACAGTAAGACGAACTGAGCTTCTGCAATGATCAGGGACATGTAGAATCTTCCTTGCCAAATGTATGCCTGGTTTTCTGGGAAAAATTTTGATTAATTCATTCATCTGAAACTGGCGACTGTCAGGGGAGATATCTCAATGGCACAGTGTCTGCCTCTCAAGCGAAAGCAGCGTGTTCAGTTAATGGTCACATGGTTTCCTCTTGGCTGAAAGTCGCGTTTTTTTGCCAAGAACCCTTATTTACAACATTGTCGAAGTCAACGCACATCATTCAGGCTCAGGCCTGCTTTTTATTGCAATAACACGGATGATAAAGGAGCTAACGCCAAGCTCAAACTCGGTGGCGAAAGCAGGTCAGATTCCAGTAAGAATAGCATTTGCGCAGTATAAAGTTAAATATTGTTGCATGGCATGGTGAATTTAAACAAGTGAGAACTTGAAAGATGTTAAAGCAAATGCACCGATTTGTGTTACTTGATCAAAAAATAAGTTATCAAAATGACACTAATAGGCAGTCAGTTGAGGCGGTTGCATTAAACATGACGGAAGGCAAAGGAATTGGCAAAGGACATACTGACTGTTGAAGTACTTTGAACCATTTTGTAACTTGCCGCTCCAGTTTAATATTTACTTCGAGTTTCTGTTCTTGACATCGCTGGTTGATTAATCTCTGACATTTTTTCAGAATCATGCCGTGGAAACAAAATTCGTCAGAATGGTAGAAGAAGCAACCAATTTAAAGATATTGCACAGACGGAATCCGCGTTACGTGAGTCATTCTAAGGCCTCCAAGTTAAGATTAACTGATTACCACCAGAGCATCGACGACCTAACCATTCCGACTTTTCCAATATCTCATTTTACTCGACAAACGCTTCCTTCAGATGGAATTTTAAGACATTTATTCAACACGTCAGCACCCTGCGTTTTCTATCTCTCTTCTTTTGAAGGTCTGGACATTGTACCGGAAAACAACTTCAATCCTGCAAATGCAGCAATTACCCAACCTCCGAGCGCTCTTAACGATCGAATGCTTTATTCCTATATTTTGGATGCTGCTCAGAAACCCCTTTGCATTAAAGATGCTGCAAGGCAGTACATCAGGGCAGCTTTCCGTGATCATTCTTACATTGGTGTGCATTGGAGATACAACAAGGAAGACTGGATGGAGTTTTATTGCGGAAGATCCGACATGAAAAATATGTGCGAAACGATAAAAAGTATAACGGTTGAAGATGTGGCCAAGGCAGTGCTTGAACATGTTCCGATGACCTTAGATCGCATTTACATTTCTTCACCACAGTCTGAAGCAGAATTCACCCGCGAGCTGCTGCAGTTGCTACGTCACAGGTTCAGTGCACCTTCACTGAACCTGAACAGCTTTCTCTTGGAGACGTTTCAGCCTTGCTGGATAAAAGCAGGTTGGGTGAGCGCTGGTGACATTATTTCGTTTGCTGAAATGGAGGTAATGCAGCACAGCGAAATGTTTTTTTATTCCGCTGGCTCAACATGGAGTGAAAACACTGAGCTGTATAGAAAATTGCAATTCGGGGAAAGAACGGCTCGGAAAGATTTCTCCATTTTATCTATTTCGACACGTCATGTGGCATTAAGAAAGCAACGCGAGCTTGCAAACCGACAGATGTGATTTGAAAGATTTGACCGAGTGGATTTCATGTTTATTAGTAGAAATAATGTATATATATATATCGATGTTTACGAAAAAACATTGAAAGAAACAAGGCAGCAACAGCAACGATCAGTGTAACGCAAAAAAGGGTTACAATGACAACATTTGCGTTATCACTATTGCAATTGCCAACGTTTGATGAAAATTACTGTTATAACAATCAGCGTTTCAGCAACGACTATTGCTATCTTCGACGTAACACCGATCACCCAAGCGCTAATGGCAACAGTGATTTCCGAAGCCTATGCATTAAGACTATCACGTCTTACACATTTTGACCGTTTTTTGTCCTTAGGCTTTTAGGTTTTCTTTTACCATGTACGAAAGAACAAATTTAAGGTTTTGACATAACGTATGTGCTTCCCATCGTGGAAAGTGATATGATGAGATGAATTTCTTATGCGCTTCGAATAACCAACCACTACTTCAAATGATCGGCATGTACAGCGCATCTTCAACATTTTATTTTGTTTCGTAGAATGTGTCTCAATTCATTGTTTTGCTGGACTTTGACCAAGGGTGTTTAGTATTTCGATTTTTTGCATTTTCAGGGTTGAACACAAGAATCTTTGACTGCAATGAACCTGTTGCCATCAGGACTTGGATTAAGAAATTCCAAGGATAACATTTTCCGTGCCACCTGCAGACATTCTAGTAGTAAACAACTTCACTAAACCCCGTGGAATACCTTCTTTTCTGTTTTGCGATCTGGAGTCAAGATAAAAGCGCCCTTTCTGTGTAGTCGTATGAAACTATCTACAAATTAATTGACCTGTCCGCTAGATTTTTAACTAAAGAAAACGAGTGAAAAGATTTTGTTCCTTTAATCTTACCATTTTTTAAATGCAAATTCTACAAGCATTTTTATATCATAACCGTAAGCTCAGGAAAAGTTAGAGAAGTGTTTTTCAACATTTCTGCTGCAGCTGAACCTTCCGCAAATATCTGCGTTGCTTATGGAACACTGTTCAATGGTCCAAGTGTCTATCCTACTTTCTGTAAAAAAAAACTGTGAAACACCGGTGTTTCTACAACCACACAGAATTGTGGTTGCGAATTTCGTCCCAGGAAATTTTGGTCTGTTTCGGTTTAACGCCTGGCAGCCATTCGCGGAACCTTGAGGTTCAGCGGGACGCCGGTTGAAAAACATTGAGTTAAAGGCAATTCCATTTACATGTCAGTATCTCTTAATTTCTGTGTGAAACATTTTAGTAGTTGGTGAAGCAGTTACAACAAAACATTACAAGCACACAGCTGAAGTGATGTTACGACCAAAAGAAAATGAGGAGAGGTTGTGAGATTACTTGCACACGATGGCAAAAAATACTGAGCTATTAGTCCACTTTGTATGTCTTTTGATCTTTTTTTGAGAGTGTGCCTTGCATCAGATTTTTTCACGAACAGAAGCCAATGTCCATTGTTTTGTCTCTATTTTAGTATTAATAAAAGCTTGCAATGATTGGTAAGTTCCAGTTGGAATGTCACTGCACAACCCTAGTAAATGTTTTGAAATATTTCGTTACTTATTTAATCTTCAGAGGGGTGGTGCATGCGCTCCGTTTCGTTTACGGAACAGATATTCAGCCAGGAATTTCTTGGAAGCAGGCAACGTCTATGAATGAAATGAGCATCCCAGTAAATGGTGTGCAGCATAGCGAACACTAATTTGCACACATTCATTAATCATATCCTAATATGCTTTTTATGCCTTTCTTCATTGTGTGCATCAAGGAAGGTGTTTCACATCAACCGTGGCAAAAGAGGATGCAGACGTCTGGCAACTACACAACAGGCATCTGACAATTGCATAAAAGACATCTGACAACTACGTAAAAGTATATGCCTGGTAATATTGCCTCAGTTTTTGACTTATATAACGCAGGCCTATCGATTCGAGTATAATTTTAGTTTAATTGTTTACATTTCAGCAACAAGACTTTACGTATATTCATTCTTGTAAATTTCAAGCAAGAGGTTTACGGGTGAAATTATTAAAAACTAAGGAAAGGTTTAGAGAAAGCACGAAAATTGTAGTTTCCCACACAGGCTATGACCGTAATGCTGTTATCACTGAAGACTAAAAGCAAAACTATGCCAAATATGGGACATGTTGCTTCAAGAAACTGCGGCGATGAGTGAAGTGAACCTTGTGCCGCGGAAATAGCTTGCTCAATTGAGAACTGCTGACCACCGCTACTGGGCTGTAAATCATGTAGCCTGTTTTGTAGTTCGAGCGTGTCTCTTGCTCAACCAATATTACATGTTCTTCTCTTGCTTCAGCCCATTTCCACATTTATTGAAAGCTAAGTTAGCCGGTATTTCCTCTCCGTGTCTTGGAGAATTGAAGGTTCTAGGTTTCCTGTTGATCTATCGATGAATCAGTTTGCCGTTCTCTGCTTTTATTGCTTTGCGATGAATCGCACTTGGAAATATCTACATTTCAGCATCAAATCTTCACAAGGGCGACGCAGCCAAACCTCATCGCTAATTGCTTTGCTAAGAAATCCAAAGAGACAGAGAGGTGATATGATAATGTATCTGTTGAAAAGTCGTCTGCTCAAAACGTCTGTAACCAAATCCTCCTCTTCTACTACTCTTGTTGAGGTGAAATACTCCTCTTGGTGCAAAGCGAAGAGAGACAGAATACAAACGATAGAATAAGAATTGGAAATGTGTGCATATTAGAGCTCTCTATATATTAATTAGGGGTACGATCGTTTTATCCATAATTATTGCCGTTTTACTAGAAAAACCTGGCTGAATATATGTTAAATACACAAAACGCAAGCGCATGTCCCTTTCCTTTAGAGATGAACTAAGAAATGAAATATTGCAAAATAATATCAAATTTCTACAGTATATGAATTAAGACGGAAAGTGAACACCCATTGGAAGCTTTAGCTAGTAACAGCAGGAAAAGGTCCACAGAAAGCAATAGACACTAGTTTCTGTTGAAGAAAAAATTCGATGCAAAAGAGGCTCACATAAACAAATGCCAGATGGTATATGAATAAGGCAAAATCACAATAGTTTTCTCAACGTGCGCAACTAATCTGAAAATCACTCTTTATTTTCTTTTGGCCATACTATCACTTCAGTTGTGTGCTCGTAATTATTTGTTGTAAGTGCTTCCTTAAATACAGATCGCAAAGACGTTTTATACAGTTAAGAGCTGCTGATAAGTCAGGGAAATAGCCCTAACGTTACATGAGGTTAAGGCTATGGTGTGAAAGCACTTGTTAAAATTTCCATTAAAATGAAATGTTGCGCGTCAGGAAACAATATCGTTTGGCTCATTTCGTTATCGCGAAGACCTAGTGGACAGGTTAATAGGTTCTTAGCCAGTGTCGTAACGCTACAACAAACAGAGTGCTCTCCACTTAATTCTTGATCGCAACACTACAGAAACATTGCATCACCAAAATTTTTGCGAAGATGTTTCGTTCCAGAATACTTGCAAACGGCACAGCAAATATTTCACTTTGAAATTCTGAGTCTTAATGCAGATCGTAATAAGTCGTGATGAACGCTAAAAATGCTTAAATTAATGCTAAAAACCCTTCGGCAAAGTCCAGCAAAAGCAATTTTTTGGGACACATCCCACGAAACAAAATAAAATGCAAAATTTTTCAAGATGCAGCGTACATGCCCATCATTTAAGGTAATTATTGATTGTACAAAGTTTATCAACAAAATTTGTCTGATCCTATCATTTTGCATGTGGTGAACCACGTATAAACACCCGTACATCCTACATTTGTTCTTTGGTACATGGAAAATGAAAAGGTAAATTGCCTCAGTGGTAATACCATTAAAGAGAAACTTATGTTTATTTGTTGATACCTCTTGTGGAACACGGTCGTACCAGTTGAGCAATTATCGTATTTTTGTTGAGGATACTGTCATATTTCTTGGGTCTTAGGTGCATTTCAAAACACAAGCCTCTTTTCCTGGCGGGTGACTTTTGTTGTTGTCTTACTGTGAGTCAGCCCCGGATTATCTTTTATCCTTTTTGTTAGTATGGTTCATGTACATATATATCCGCATGCTGAAAAAATACTTTAATTAATGCTTACGGAATTATGGATTAGCAATGTTGCACAAATCAGAAATGTTTTTTAGGAATACCATTTAGTTTCATCTATTCATTTCAAGGGCCTTGCACCTGCCTTCACCAGCAGGCGTTTACGTAATGCTTAAGATCGCTCTGGCGGTCACACTGTGTTGTTTAAAAATTAAAGTTTTTGGCTATTTTCGCATCTAAAGGGAATAAAAATGTTTTCGATTCGCAACATCAATCTAAATAAATTGGATTTTTGTTTTTCATTTTTTGTCGTTCAACGGAAAAATTCATTAACTCCTTAACGAAAAGCTGCAAAAGAATATGGATTCACACCACATTTCCTTTCATGTACAGTATGCTGTTAGTTGTATTAACTAGTTTGCACATTTCTGCAAGTAATAACTCAGATGTTGTGGCAACGTGTTTCATCTTCGTTCAGCCTCATCCCCAATATAAACAAATGACTGGTGTGTTTTTATGAACGGGACGTTCCTGTTCTCAAGTAATAACTCAGACGTTGTGACAACGTGTTTCATTTTCGTTCAGCCTCATCCCCAATATAAACAAATGACTGGTGCGGAATACTGGTGTGCTTTTATGAACGGGACGTTCCTGTTCTCAACGTCCTTTGTAAGACTTGCCGTTGGTGCAGTACCCCTTTTTTGAAAAATTCGTTGAAGTGAGAAGAGAATAACTCTTTCAAACACCCCTGAGCAAATATTTTTCAATAGCGCAATCAAAGCTCCATTACATTACACTGTTTTCTGCCTACGATTCTAACGGTTTTTCTTTGTATTCTGCTGGAAGAATAGAAAAACGTTGCAACGCAAGCGCGTGAAAATTCCGATCACTGCCAATCTTTTTGCATCGATTTCGCTCACTTTGGCATTCTTCATTTCGCTTTTTGTCCAAAGTAAACATCGAACTTTTGTCAAGGACCAAAGGTAGTTCTTGAGAAGAGCTTTTTCCAGAAACGACAGTTGAAAGTGCTCAACTATAAATATAAATTCTTACCCCTTCACTTTGACAACAGAAGCATGAGGCTTGCAGCGCGAGGAGTAGCAACAGAACGAAGCGAATAACTTCAATCGTATTTCCAAGGTTTTGGTCTAACTGTCACTAATTTCCTAGACAATGTAATCTCTGCATGAAAAGCTTCTGTGATTGCTACAGTAGTTCAGGAAGTGTGTGTACATTTTAGTTAACATCCTGCATATAGTCTTTCATCCACTTTTGAACGATGATTTAATTGAATTAATTTGCTTTATCTGCTGCATGCAAACGTTTCTCAGAAAAAACTGCGTTTTGAAAACAGTTTGTTGAGAATACCAAAAACTTATCCTTGGCAGGACCTATTTTGCAGTACGTACAACGCCGATATGAAGATAAAAAAATCTCTGATGTGATATTTATTACCTGTTCCTATTATGCATTATGACAAGTCAAGGAAATGTATATTGTAGAAAGCATTTGTGTAAAGGATCCGATGAAAATTGAAAATCGCAGAAGTGTCTGCTAATCGGATAACATAATTTATGCTCAGGGTTTCATTCAAAATAAATTATTTTGTTTGTTGAAGTATTGCAAGAATATTATTTTTTGCTACTTAGTGCAAGTGATGCTCAGTAACGCAGACCATATCCGCCAGGAAAAACAAACTTTGTCAATTGTCAGCGGTTATCCAAGTAACTAATCTCAACATGTGAGATAAGCAAAAATCTCTCGGAAATGTTTAATAGGATATTGATATTGCGTAACACTTCACATCGTAATTCCTACATGGAAAGGAATGCTTCCTGGTGAAACGTCGAAAGGATAAAAAAGAGCAGATACACGAAACAAAATCAAGATTAAAATGCATAAATCAAGGAAACAGATAAATTTATCGTAAGCTTTAAACAACACGCCATATGGTTCAGCAAGCAAAATTGCTTGATTCTTACTGAAACAAAATATGCATGCAACACTGCGGAGGGTTGCATGCTGTTAAAGCAAAACCAGAGCAACAATTTATTTTTCTTGGGTGACTAATAGCTGCACGATTTTGAAAAATTTGGAAAAAATCTATCTAAACGCATTAAAGATACGAAAGCGGCATGAAGAACCTAATGAGGGGCAAATGGATCTGGTATCAAAAATGCCTACTTTCCCTTGTTATAGGTTGACACAAGATTATATGGAATGTTTCAATTGATTCGTGATCATTAGAAAAGTCTGTCCTAACAAATCTAACCTTTGTGGCAATTGGCAAGGACATTAATATTTTTCTGTCATTTCCTCATTGCTCTTTTTTTGCGTTGGGCATAAACACCCAATAGCAGTTTGATTTCAGAAAGACTCTTTCAAACTGAATAAAGCTTGGTGCAAATTTGCACAACTCAAGGCTGTTTTCAAGTCATTGTCCACGTGTTCAAGAACTGCATTTGCTTTGGTATAACGACTTTTTCTTTCATAATGTTTTGTAATTTGGTTGCTAATATTATATTGAAATATTTGTCAATGGTAAACTAAGAAATACAACTGATCCAACAATCCGCAGCGCCACGATTTCTCTTTACAGGGCAAGTCTTGTGATGCAAGAACTCACTACGTCTGATTGTTTATGTTAAATGTTTCTTTGCGTCGCTAGTTGTTACGGAAACCGTTTCCGTTTCATCAACGCCTTGTGGGCGAGAGTTTCATGTCCAAACATGAAAAGATGGTTTCGTCTTTGAATAGTCGCCTGAGAATCGTTCTTTCCATGGATACAATTTCGACAACTGACGATGCTCTTCTGTAACCAACTCAGGTTTCTTTGTGTTTGTTGCTAGGTTACGATCGTTTATACAACCTGAAAAAATTCAAGACTGTA
>JGI24022J15233_10004063_pt1 | contig 14918 bp, 5 predicted proteins | sample Ectturendosymbi2_FD_15233 | JGI IMG/M metagenome (IMG submission 15233)
GAGAAGCGCCGTGCTCATCGTCGACAACGACGGGATGGGCCATCATGATAATGATGATTTATACAGTAAATTGCTTGAATAGGGGAACCGATCTGAATGGATTGTTGATCTCCTTATCACAAATTATTAAGATGCAGAATTAAAATATGAGGGTTACTCGAGCGTTGTGGCATGTCGAGAAGTGTTTGAATATTATGATACATCGCATATTGGTGAGTACCAGTTTGTGTCATATAAATATATTTATTGTGATGAATAAAAGCTATGAAACCAAAAATTATATGCTTCACTGGTGTGTATATTTTATAGTGTGAACCGTTGAGAGATAATTAAGATTCGGGCAATCATAGGGGGCTGTTAACCAGAAATAGCTTCTGCGAGAACGGTCCTTGATTCAGTAATGAGAACCCACGCATAAATGATACCTACTGGATCAAAAGCACATTGATATGTCACCCTCGGGGGTCGCATCTTGTGTAACACATCCAAGTTGTATTAAAATTTTAAGACTTCCTGTGAAGTAGTTTTGCACATTTGAAGGTTACGTTATATCATGCTTTGTGAAAAACAATCTGCAATAATAATAATGAATAATAAACAAACTAACCTCTTATTAAAAAACTGACTCCGGCTCCACTCCGACCCTTCCTTAGAAAAATCAACTCCAGCTCCACTCCTATTTTCGAAAATCGTTAAGACTCCGTCCGGAGTCCACTCTGACACTCCGGCTCCTGTAAACCTCTGCTTTAGAGATGGCATGGACCGCTAGTGGTCCGGATTTTGGGCGGGCCGCTAAGGTTGAACGAGTGGGCCGCTAACGATTTTTTTAGCGGTTGGACTTCACCGAGCTGCTACGGGCCGCCTGCTGATGTTCAAAAAAACTAAAATTTTTTTGAGTTGAAAGAACCACTCGGTGGCAATAAAAGTGACTGAAACCATTTGACATTGCTTTGCCGTTGCTGCAAATTTGCTTTTCCCATATGTAAGCACTCCGTCAGGCGCGACTGGCAGGTACACTTTAAGCAAAAATGATAACATCCAAAGCCATCAATATATTGAAATGTCGCAAGATTTAAATCCAAGTACATGTTCATCTCTGGTCATTTTCATGTTTTGGGCATGCGAAAACCACACTTGTTTTTGCAATGAACCGGACCTATTGCACGCTCACTTTGTGAAGGTTGTACCTAGCAGCATCTTCCCATCCTGGTCAAAGCACCACTTTGTTGTGATCGGAAAAGCCGAGCAGCAAGTGCGCAAAGCTTCATGCTGTGGCAGCAAGTAACAATAAAGATCCCACGCCGTGCCCATCTTATTTCTGCTTGTTCGCGCCACATGTACATGGGTGTTGTTCTTCATGCATATCCCGTTCGTGGTGAATCAAACATTCACCACAACGCTGAGAGGCTGCAATACTTGCAGCAAGGTTGGGCTAGAGTTTTTGAAACGGCTGAGAGTGAAAGAGACAAGTAAAATAGAAACTGAGAAAACTTAGATACAAATAACCTCTAATCAAACTTGTTAAATCAACATTGGACACGATTTTCTGACTTATCGGGCGCCATTTCATAGCATGTTGGGCAATATTTTCTAACTTATCAGATGCCATTTTATAGCATGTTGGGCAGCATTTCATAGGAAAAAATTGTCGTAGAAAAAACGTGAAAATTCGTGTGACTCGACATTGACTCGAGCTTGCAAACCAATGACCCGAAGCGACTCGACAGTTCTTGTGACTAGACTCGACCAAGTCATGACTCTGACTTGACTCGAAAAAATTTTAGATGACTCTGACTCGACTTTGACTCGAAGGGCTTATGACTCTGACTGGACAAAAATGACTCGGACATATCACTGCCATTGGGGTCCTTCATGTTTGTGCAAGAGAGCTAGACATTCTGAAAATTTATATTTAATTCACAACATGAACAGCATTTGCAGATTGTGCAAATTAATTATAAATATTTTCCCGCAAACACCCACAATAGGCTTGTAGTTTCCAACTAAAATTTTTTGAATGAACTTAACAAAAGCAATTGAGTCGTCAGTCATTTAACTGAGGGCGATGATTTGGAGATTTCGTAATGAAATGCAAATATATGAAAAAGTTTGCAGGAAATCAGAATCATTCCTATTGTTCAGTTATGAAAACATTATTACCGAAGGAGCAAACATGAGACCGATCGAAGCATGCGCGCTGAAATGAACGTTTTCTTTCATAAGAGCAAATTGATAAACTTAACCATGAGGTTAATGACAAGTAACTAGATGGCTTGGTGAAGCCTAAATGATTTGCTTATCTGCTTAGTGAGTACATTACGATAAAAGACTCATTGGCAGAATATGTTTTTATCCCACGACACATATGATATTTCCATGTGGTTCAGTTACGCCAGGAAACAGGAAGTAGTAATGTTTAGTAAAAAATTCGTTGGCGAACCAAAGGAATATTATCAAAAGTTACAACATATATGGTAGTAATATTTAGTACTTAAAAGTTCAAATTGGCTCGGTGCCTATTCTGCTTACTCAAGAAAAGCCTATTGCGAAGTTTGCAATAATCCAATCATAGTGAAACAATGTGAACTTAAGAGGCATGCTGGAAGCTAAAAGCACTCAGGTTACTGAACTTCTTGTGCTCACAAATGCAAATAACAAAAAGTTTTGAGTTACACAGACCAGATTTATAAAGTTGTAAGGCTAAAGCTATGCTCAGTCTATCTATCGTTGAGCATTGTTCTGTAAACACATGCGAACATTTTAAAGAGATTGTTAAAAACTATCTGTCATACAAAGGAGGTAAGTTGTAGTTGCGCTGCTCAAAATGTCAACGGAAAGAAAATTGTGAGCCCAAAGGTGTGGTGGCCAATACCAACATTTTCTACCCTTGTCCACTGATAGTGAGTGCAAGACCAAAAATTGATAGCCTACATAGCTCTGCAAGTGTATTGGAAACACCTCAGAAATAGCAGATATTTTTGCAGAATTTCACTACTTTTAGCAGATCTTAGCTGAAAGTGTGTGACAAGATTTTTCGGATGATTAGCAGTTTTTCGTGACATCTTTTAGCAGATTTTGGCGACAACCATCTGGCAACACTGTAGTTATGTACAGAGCTGGGCAGTAGCGAGCTAATTTTCCAGTAGCGTTAGCATAGCGCCGCTCTTTTTTGAATAAAATAACGTATGGCGTAGCGAGCTATCACCATTTTGCCGCTACCGCTAATCGCCACTTAGGCGTGAGTGATGGCCAAAGGAAAAATTCGCAAGAGTTCTTCGGTCAGCACACATTGATAGTAACTACTCTTCTAACTAATTTGCGCTGATTTTGGGTGATTTGTTTGCAGTAAGCCAGCAGCATTAGGAAAAATTTAGCTCCGATTGCTTTTGGCCTGATCGATAGGTTCCACGTTAATTCGGTAAAAACCCAGCATCAGTGACAAACTTAAAGCTGTGGGACTTCGAAGCATTGGCGACTGTTACCGGCAAAGTTGCGTATGACTGAATTGATTGCTTGAAAAAATATGGCACTGGGTTCAACATTTCGCTGCATGTGCAACTACGGTAATTGTTTTGATGTACATGTAAATATGACAATTTCTGTAGCTTAGTTCGACTTTAGTACATTTGGCTGTATGCATAACTTGAAGCAAACTTCTGATTCTGTCTTGAAGACAGTGGCGTAGCCAGGGGGAAAGGGAAACGTCTGTCCCTGGGCGCAGCATTTTGAATGCGTAAATTGAGGTTGGAATGTCACGTAACAATTACGAAATGTCAAATGTCAGCGGATGCTAATGATTACGATGTACAAAATGTCGAATGCCAGTCGTTGATTCCCAGTTACAAAAAATTTTTATCAGATTTTGATAGAAGGGGCAATATAAACCAAAAACAACTGGAGCCCTAACGTTTTCAGTCTGCGGTGGAATGTCATCTCTTTCCTTTGTGCAAAGGGCTTTTGAGTGAGATTACTGAAATGGCTTTTTTTGGCGCGGAAGGTGTAGCAACTGGGGCACAATTGGCTCCCAAGTAAGCATGCTCGTAAATAGGGGTGCAGGAAAAATTTTTGCCCCTCTTGGAAAAATGTTTTGGACGTACTTTAAAACTATTGGAATAGTTTGAAAAATTTGGGCCCCTCTCAGGAAACTCTTCGCCCCCAAACATTTTATCAATCCACCCACTCCAAAGCCACATGTCGTGTTCTTTTAGGCTAGCCTACCAGTCTAGAGCTTCTTAACATGAAACTTGAAAAACGGTAGAACATTTAAAAATGTATTTTAAAAAATAACGAAAAACCAGAACTTTTAAACTCCTTTCAAAAATTAATTTTTAATCAGATAAGTGCCGCTCGGGGCCCGCGCCCCGCCCCCCCTCCTTGCTACGCCATTGCGTGCGATGTATCAGAAAAGCGACATTTCATTACAAAGGTAAGTTACAGGAATTTTCTGTGCTGGATTGAACGAAATTAAACACGACTACGTAGATTCCAAACAGGATTTTATCTACAGTATCATGTTGCAGCAATAGACGTACACTTTGCAAAAACCAAACGACACTTCAAGCAGTGGCGTACCTCGGGTTTCCCGACCGGGGACAAACTCAGTTTAGGCGCTCCCACCCAGCCCATTCGTGGCAACACGAAATAAAAGAAACACTGCAATCTGGTGCTTTTCTTGCAATTATCTAATTACAAGGACAGAGTTTTCTTTCTTTTGCTGCTGAAAATTTATCAAATATTTTGTCAAAAAGCTGGTATTAACTTAACTGTACCACATATTTTAACCTAGAAAATATCTAACACCAGTGACTCTCTGCAAGAAGTTTTGCTAGCAATTTTGTGACCTGAACTTCGATAATCGTGTCTGTGGAGATGCTCCGTTTATAGGTGGAATTAGATAAAGCACAGGTAGCAGCCGAAGCAGCGTTAGGGCAGGGGTCAGTAAAGGTATTGCGGGAAATGCAAACTTACAAAAAATTCTTCACCAATATGTTTGTTTCTGTTCAGCAACAATGTTGACCTCAAAAAATAATAACAGAAAGTGTAGAAAACCATTCAGAATGTTGTGGGTGCGTGAATAGCTGCAATACATTTGTTTCAACTAGATCTTGTTAACCATGAAATTCCCTATGATACTGTGACGAAAAGTTAGCTCTCCCCCCGATGCTTCTCTTTTGAAAGAACAGGGGAAAAATTCCACGCAAATATAGTATGCCTTACATTAACCAGTGATTTGAAATATTATGTTGCCTATGCCGGTGCATAATAAGCGAAGGTGGTGAAGAAATTAGTGCTTCCGTTTCCATAGGTGTAGGAGCGGGCAAAATTTTGGGAGTGCGTAGGATTTTTACCTGATTTCCCCAAACTTACCGGAAAAAATTTTGGGCCACTTTTTGTGCGAACATTTTCACAAGCAGACCTTCACATTTGGGATAACCTCCAAAAAAAAGGTCTGCATGTGGTTCTGCCAACGTTGGGCGCCATTTTTGCGCAGATTTTCAGGGATTTTGCGAAGGTTTGCACAGATTTTGCCGCCCAGTATCCCAAGGATTTATCCAAGATTTTCAGGAATTTTGCCCAGATTTTTACCAAACCCCTGCACCCCCGCCTCCTACACCACTGTCCGTTAGTAAAACAACCCATGCTCCTACATGTACTTCTAACTAAAGATATTTGGGCGGTCTTCATCCTGAGATTTTGAAACTGATGCAAGAGTAAGACATTCCTTCGTATGGAACACCACCAGCATCAAATACCTATTAAAAAGCTTTGAGCATCGAAAAGTCTTGCTACAGCAACTCCGACAAAGTTTTATGCTCGTGATAAAGTGATTATAACAATGACTCCAGATGCATTAAAACAAACATTGTTGACATGACTGTTCTCAATGCATTTCTCTGACATTCTTTCTCAACCTGAAATGTTAGCACTGATTGGCGAATCGGCAGGAAAACTAGGAGTGCCTCTAAACAGATATAACATAAAGAAGCTAGCAGGCCTACTTGGCGAATATGAAAGTCAAAAGGAACAGCAGTGGAGCAAGCTAAGCAGCAAATTTGTTTACTTGAAAATGGATGCATGTACATGCCACCATGCCAATTACTTTGCCATTAACGTTAGGTATGTAGAATGTAGATGAAGGAAAAAATTACACTCGAAACCTTAGCTATACGAGACACCACAGGAAAACATTCCAGCAAGTTCTTAACACAATTGGTAAAAGATATCTTGCAAGACAATGGCATACAGAAAGACCATGTATTATGCATTGTCGCAGATACGTCCAATATGGTGAGTATGGTCAAATAACTCAATGAACGACCAAGAAAAGGGTCAAATGCTACAGAAGTGCAGCAGAACTACAAGAACAATCTGGGGTCACTCACAGCAACCAATTAACTGAATGTGATGACTTGACTGACATCACATTTAATTTTTATGATTAGTAAATACTCTTCAACTAAATTGATTAAACCAAAGCCTTAACTCATGTATCAAGCGACAATAACAAAATGCTCACTCATAAAATAATTTTAGCTCGCTTCTTTGCCATTGTTGACTTGTTGACAAGCAAACTTCATTCACGTTAAGGAGTCGGAAATTTTGGAAAGGTCGGAGTCGGAAAAATTTGGAAGGTAGGAGTTGGATATTTTACCTCCGACTCCGCAACCCTGTAAGATTTCGATTATAGGACGCACCAACTTAATCTATTTAACCAGATTCCAGCTGGCAGGCGCCAATAACCAACATGGTAACGTTCGCGTAGGTCAAGTATTTTTTGTACATGTGGACCGGGTCGTTTGTTATGACACCTGACTGTAACCACGGCCATTGGAAGGCCAAGGCCACCCTGGATTTGAAATATTACATTTTTCTATTTGATTATTCGCAAAAAAGGTTGTTTTCTTAGTTTCGAGTGGGTAAAATAAAATTTTAAATTTCGTCTCTGTTGTTACCCTCTGGATTAATCTATTATTGCTTCCTCCTGAAAAAATCCTTCCGACGCCATGGCTGTAACACTGGGACTGTAACAAAGCTTTGGAGGCCTATCTTAGATTTGGTTTTCATGAACGGAAAAGGGTATTTTTCGGTGGAGGGGTGTCGCCTATGACGCACCGGTAATTTTAATGTGTGTAGAGTCAGTGTTTTGTTTGCAATTGCCAAGTGCAGTCAATAGGTAATTTTGCAAAAAGGTACAGGATGGCGTCATCATAAGCCAACACTTTTAAGCTATGAGGGGGCGCTGAAAATGGATCTTGCCTTGGGCGCTGGAATGGCTTGCTCCGGCCCCGCCACCATTTGACACTTGATATGAAATAGCAGTTGCATGCGGAGCAGACATTCAACAATCTTCCTTTGTGACCTATGAGATGATTTAAATACCTAAGTGTTTAACGATGCAAAGTATGTTTGTTTCAGAAGTTATACAACATGATATACAAGCAAATAAAACTAGCAAGTTACCAGAATTTTGGGCTGATTCCTACACACAACAATTCCCTTCAACTGTAAGTTATTTTTGTATCACTGTTATCAACCAGTATGCCTTCATTATCGCGGGTGATTAAGACGTGCATACAATTTTTCTGCACATAGTGTGGTCAGCCAGTCTTCCAGAGATTTACGAGAAAAAAATCACGTACGAGGTGCAAATTTAATTGCTTTCCATTTTTGATATGTATGTGTCTAGTTTTTGAACAACTCCTGCTAACACAGGTATGTCCGCCCGAAGGAGCCTTCAGCTATGAAGGTTTTGTGCGGCCCAGTTTAGGTTTTCGCTCTAGTAAAATACAGTATCCTACATACTGACAATCTGTCCTTATTCTGATAATCTTGAACTCGACATTTTCGATGCAGGCAGTCTTCAGTGCCATTTTATCATGTCTGTTGCCATTACACTTAGGATTGGAACACTTTCAGTATAACAGCTTCAGCTGAATTTAGTTTGCTGAGATCGAAGTAAGCAATTCAATGTGCGGGCCTGGTCAAGATAGTGACATAACTTTTGGCTCAGTAAGCCATTTGGGTTGGACATAGCTGTGCTAACAGAACAACCATTGCCAATTTTCTTTAAAACATAGAAAACCCTACAAAGCGGGTTCTTTCAGCTTGAATTACAAGATTGATTTCATGTGCAGATAGCCCAGAATACACCAGGCAACGATGAAGGAAACGTAAAAACTCTACATGCGCACTCGCATCTTTCCTTTTGTACCAATCACCTACTTGTCATCATAAAACAGAACCACTTTTGCAGCACATAACAAATAATTCCCATCACAGCAGGTAACTCCAATTTAAGGAATTATAACTCAATGTCACGAAAGGACCGTTTTTCTTGATATTTTACCTTGTACTTTCTTCGAGGAGGTTTGAAACGGTCCCGAGGTTCAATAACACAACGTTTTTGTAAGCTTTTATAGCGGTCAACCAACAAGTTACCCTCTGGCTTTAACTGTCGTAGGGAACCACAGATTTCGGAACTTAGCTTCAAGTCTTGAGTTGATTCAACATATCTACTTCTGGATAAAACAGGTTGGCGAACGTTTGCCATCTTTCTTAATTTTTTTAATTCAGAATTTTTTTCTTTTTCTCTTATTTCATTAAGAAATGTTTTTGCTCTATAAACTTCATTCTCCTTCACTTTGCTGGCCCAAGATATTTGCTTTTGTTTTTCTTCTTCTTGCAATTTGGCCAATAGTTTTCTTTTCTTTTTCGTGATTCTCTGAGGTATGTTACTAATTGGCCCCTCTAAGCTGTTATTTTCAACATTTTCTTCACTGTCTGAAGAGTCCAACAAACCTTCCATCATTTCAGACGCATATGTCTCCTCAGTGGCAAAATCACATGGATTACAATACAATGCTCGCTGTAACTTTTCTTCAGATTGTTGGTCTCGTAGCTCTTTATTATGCTCCTCCCTCAATAAAGCTTGGTGATTCAAAAAACTAGGATTGTACGAAGCTCCTCCATGGGCTGGTTCAACTGCTTTAACATTTTCATTTGAGCATGCATACAAATGAGAAGGTCGTTTAACTTGCTTTTTTCCAATAACACTTGCAGTATGTATTTTTATATCACTTTCTCCAAAAATTGCTTCAGCAACATCCTTGGCATCCTTCTCCCAGAACTGGGAATATAGGTTTGTCGTTTGCTTTTCTTTATTGACTGCTATACAACTGCCAGTCACTGTACCAGGTTTTTCCTTAACAGACAACTTTTTATTTAAGATCTGCCTTTTCTTTTGTCTGCGCCGTTTAGCAGCATTTCTCCCAGATTTGGGAAGTACAGCACTAGGGTCAGGCAAAATTATTTTGTCAACTGTCAGTCTTTCCAGCTGCTTAGATCTTTTAGGCAGAGCATTATTATGATTTCCTTGTTTATGAACAAAAAATATTTCTGCATCTGATCTTTCTCTAAACAGGCGGCCGGTACGTAATTCTAATCGTTGTTTGTCTAAAGCATCTTCAAGTAAACTCAGGTCTATCTTCTTCTTCCAATTCTTTTTCTTGTTCTTGTTCCACCGAGATTTGGCTTCATGCTTCATGGCAACAGAAGTGTTCAGCATTAGCCAACTCTATTCAACTGCATGTTTGAAAAATACAAAGACGTTTGTTGATTTATGGTATCTGAAGGCACGAAATACAGCATCTCATGTAGCAATTAGCATACATACACCTCAAACTGCAATGCATATGGTTTATACAATGAATAATTTTGAATATAGATTGAACTAACTTATTTTCACAATGCAAAAAGCACAAGCTACGAAATGCAATTTACAGTCCCAGTTTGAAAATGTGGAAAATGACAAGGTCCTTAAAATCAGAGTAATTTATGTACTGAACATTTGATGTGACACAGTTACCGGTATTTTTTCATGTTCATCGATGCTGGCTAAATTCAGTATAGTATGTGCCCCCTGTGCTGCATACTGCATATCCAACTGTGATGCTCTATCATGTTCCATGGGTAACCATGTTGCTTCTTCATGGTGTCTGCTGTGCGTCTCTGTTCTGCATTGCTTCATAACTTCCACTGTCACTTACTTTTCTTTCTCACCTATGCGTGCATGATTGACTTGTTCTGTATATTTATCAACCTTCACGCATTGCTTACCCTACATCAGTGGTGCCCAACCTTTTTAGATTCAAGATCTACTTTTCAAGTAGCCACCATCTACAAGTCCAGTGTCAACACTGCAAATCCACACACGTTGTTTCCAGCCTGCAGTAACTAACTTAACAACACTTTTTCTGCTGGCACACAACCAACATACCTTACATTGGAAACAATTCCTCTCTCTAACACATACACACACATGCCAATTGTTTGACAGGAATGGCTAGGGCAACCGATTCTTTCACCTAAAAACTTAAAATTTTGACTTTATAATTTAAAAATTTTGACTTTATTTGGACCATTGATTTCCTGTGTTTGCAACAGAAACACGAAACACAAAGCATATGTTAGAAATCAAACCAATAGACTGAAAATCTTTTTTCTGTTGAAATAAAACAAAACTCAAGTGTTAACACTTTGACATCCAGGTTAATTCAAGCGGTTCGCAAAAAAACAGCTGGATCGCACGTGGCTTTGCGCAGGAATATCTCCACTCCTGCACAGGTTACAGACTTGCTCAAAGTGTCAAAAGATGCGGCAAGTCTTGTAGTTTGCACTTGAAAAAATTTTTTTGCTTGGGGGTGCGTTTTTTTTGTGAGTGATGTCATAAGTGGAAGACTTTTTGGCCACCTTGGCCAACTTCACCTGGCCCTGGGCGCCAACCATTTGATGGTAGTATTTCGCTGAAGTTTTTATTGGAAACTAGGCTACAATCTTAATCTTTTGATACTTTGAATGAACTGCTGTAGTCTCGGGTTCAAACGTTATGATCTAAGTTAATAAAATTTTTTGACTAATTAGTTAATCAGATAATTAATAAATTTGTTTATTTTAGATCATAACTTTTGAACCAGAAACGCAAGAAAGTCGAAAGGCTCAAAAGACTAGGACTCGAGCCTAGTTTCCTATGAAAACTTCAGTGAAATACTTTGGCCTAGCGTTTAGGCCCTAGGCCAGGTAACACGAGCCAAAATGGCACCAAAACTACTTCACTTAATGACATCACTCACAAAAAATCCACAATCCCCAACCAAAAATTTTTTTCGAGTGCAGACTAGAAGACTGGCTGATCTGTTTGAACCCTTGAACAGCTCTCTAGCGCAATTGGCGGAGGAGCTAGGGCATTGGTAAGGCAACTGACAACTGCTGTTTTGAGGCCTATTTCAAAGTACGAATATATCGTACCCCAGCTCTCAAAGTGTTAAAGATCCAAGGAAACCATAGGTAAAAAATCATAGATGGAAATCAATACAAACGCATGAAACAAATATCTAGCATCAAGAAATCTCCTGAAGTGCCTGAAAAGATTCTGCGTTGTTATGTTTCAACATCAAGGAAAACCACAGCTAGTGCACTTGTCCAATAGTGGCAAAACAATATTATGACATTAACACTTTGAGAACCGGTCTATGATATATTCGTACGGTCGTACAGACAAGCATTTTGAACCGATTGTGTTGACAACATCCTTACTGAAGCAAGCGCCATGAACCGTCCAATTAACACAATAAATCGAGAACATATGCTCGCACAGACGCAGTTCTAAAATGTGATGGTCTTAGTGCTCGCTGACTTAACATGTTGCATATACTCAACAGCTTTGTTGGTCTCAGCAAGTAGCACATCAATTATCCTGCCATCACTATACGGAGCAGTGATTACAGGTTAATTTACAAAATCAAGCAAGTAAATCTGATAAAACAAGACCAAAATGCACAATTTAAAAGAAAAGCAAGCCCAAAATATGTTTCATAGAAAGATTGAACAAAACAAAAACAAGTAAATTGAAAACAAAAATGCAAATCTGGATAAACAAGTCCAAAACAAGCCAATTTATGCCAAAACATGCCTGCCCAAATTGCGTTTTACACTAGATTGAATCAGCAGATGTTCCATAAAATGTCAAAAGCAAGTAGCTCGCAAGTAGCTCATGATTTTTTTAAATAAAAAAAATCGAATTTTTCAAAATTTCAATCAGATTTTTTTAAATATAATGTGTAAAGGGTGGCCACCTAACAGCCACCGTAATAATTTTCAATTTTAAAAAGTTTGTTTTAAAATTTTTTTGTGCTTTGTTTCTTATAGCACAGCAACTGGAATTCAACTGAACTTTCATTCAGACTTTGCACCTATGCATCACACAAAGAAAATCAGTTCATAACAGCAGTCCAGGTGTACAAAATGAAAAATATTTATTGGAATGACAGTACTCAAACCCTATCCTTGAAAAAATGTAAATTTCCTAGGAAGCTTGTCAAAATTTCCCGTGGGCCACAAGTTGAACACGATCGCCCCTTTGTGATGTCACAAAAAATTATTTTCTTAAAAACGTTGCACTCAAGAGACTTAACTGTCACTGAGTACATAGAGATCAACTTGGATTGATTCAACCTACTAGCAACGGTTCACATTCAACATGTAAACAGTTGCATTACCGCAGTGTACCACGCTACCGCTCGGCATGCAAAAACGAGATACTGAAAAAGTGCAAAACCGATGGAAGCAGCAAATCTTCACCACGAAGTGGCAAATTCTCGTGCCTCATCTTTGCTTAACCCGCTTCCAAAATTTGTATTTTCTGGGCACTATTCAATTTACAAGGAATTTTTTTACTACATTTGAATTTTAGATAATTTATTCGATATGGACTGCTTACTTGAAGCTTCGCAACAATTGCCGGCGTATGGAAAATCGTAACACAGTTTCTAACAACCAACCAAATCATACTTTGTAGACCATTGAGGGACTTCTAGACACCAAAAGATATCAAAAAAATCTCTAACGCATCTATTACGGCAAGATTGTACGTAACTCGCACAGCAGGGTCAAGCAATTCTTATTCTCAAGTCATGTAATCATGGTATGCCTGTGGCTCCTGCACAGTATAAAGCCAGTGGTTCTCAACCTTTTCGCTGAAGCAGAGCCGTGTGAAAGGCTGTTAGGGCCCCCCCAAAAAAATCCAGATGGGGCCCTTTAATATCTGCGTTTAATATCAGCGTGCTCCCTGATAGCCAGTATCAATGTAATCATCTTGGTGCTTTCACCTAAAGCTGATAGATGGAAACAGTGCGTAGAACTAACTGCTTCCCAACACTCCCTCTGCCTTCACTATCCTCAACAGCCTGGAAATTTCTCACGCGCTTCTAATAAGAACGAATGTATTGGAATCTGACACCATCCACCTTCTTCATGACATATAGCAAGTGAGATTAAATCTGAAGATACTTATCGACATTATCCCCGGTTTTTCTGGTCGAAAGTTTAAATTAAAAGACTTATATACAACAAAGTGACACAACAGCCTTCCTTCGTTTCATCTTTACATAAACTGTCTTAAGCTGCTTTCACGAAACGTTTTTAACGATGAACTAGAAAGCCAGTCTCTCTATCTGTACACAACTACAAAGCGATTGTGCAACACTCCACAGCACATTCATCATGACATAAATTTCCCCAAGAATTTTAATGCACAAGAGCGAATCCACTGAAGTTAACTGGGGAAGGTCAAGACCTTAGTAACAATTCCCCTTGTCCTGACGTAACCACAACTTCACAAAAAACTGCTATAGTGTCAGAACGTCCGCAATTCTTTTTCGAAATTAGCAAATCATGATATTACATGTTTAATCTACCGGCTCGGCATTGAGGGCAAAACCCGAAAGAGTAAAATTCAAGGGTAGAGAGAGGGCTCGAACTTACTAATACAATATATATTGTGGGGCCCCTAAGAATAGTCGGAGCCTTCCCCAACCGGAGGGTACAGGGCTGCCTTGCCATGGCACTTTGCTGAAGTGAGCCAAATCCAGATCTACGATTTTGTGAGAGAGTTGCACTAAAAAAATTAACGCAAGTCAATTCACACATTTTGTTTTATTGCAGAACAAAGTCTGCTACACAAAATATTAGAGGTTTTATGCATAGGCGTAACCAGGGGGAGCCTATGGGACCATTCCCCCCATAATTTTTAGAACATATAGTCGTTCTGTGCTTTGGTAGCCGGTATCCTAAACAGAATAGTATCAACAGTTTCCTCCCAAAACTTTTTGGCCCCCCCAATTTTTGGGCTGGCTATGCTACTGGTTTTATTGAAAGACTGCTGAGAGCCGCACAAAAGGTGCTTGGGAGCCGCATGCAACTTCCAGAAACGTGGTTTTAATTTGCTAGTGGTGCAGCATTTGAAGATATTGCGGCATCGTGTTTCAAACGTTGATTGTAGCTGCCAGTTTAATGGTGGCAAAATCAGTTTTTAATCGATCCGACCTGTAGAACAATATTCAGATGGTGCTAAAAGCTTCTGTTGAGTGAGCGTTTTATGCATGCATTTTTAGGTGCGAGTGCACAGTTACCAGAGTGAGCTTGTCAGTGGACGCTGGTTTGGGTGCGAGTTGAGCATTTTTTAATAGCACAACATTCCGGAATGGCATTCGGAATGCAATATCATTTTGATAGGTAACCCAGTAAGGCAACAACTATCCAAAGCAGTCGTACAGACAAGTATTAACTCTTTGGCATCCGCTAGGATTCGTGGATTTTCGGAAAAAGAAATGCCTAAACGCACGTGGCTTTGTGTGGGAATTTCTCTGGTTGGGTATGCTCTTCAGACCTGGTAAAAGTCTCAAAAGACACGGCAAGTTTTCTAGTCTGCACTCAAAAAAAATTTTGTTTGGGGGGTGCAAGATTTTTTGTGAGTGACGTCATAAGTGGAGGGCTTTTAGGCCACCTTGGCCCACTTTGCCTGGCCCTGGGTGCCAACCGTTAGGTGGCAGTATTTCGCTGAAGTTTTTACTGGAAACTAGGCT
>JGI24022J15233_10004066_pt1 | contig 14914 bp, 11 predicted proteins | sample Ectturendosymbi2_FD_15233 | JGI IMG/M metagenome (IMG submission 15233)
CATGGAATTTGCATCGCGGTCATAATCAAATCAAACTACCGGTATCTTTATAATGGGTGTGCGTGGATCAAGAAAGGGTTATGGCAACCCGAAGAGGATTTATTTTTTGTTGGGTTTTTCTTTTCCTCTTTGTCTGGAACCTTGCGGTCCATGAAAATTAAACGTCATGGCCATTTGTGCCCAACAAGAGTAACCTCTTTACAATTGGCCATTAGTCCCGGATTGCGAAAGCACATCTAGCGGTCGACACAACCTTCACCATGGAAACATCAATCTCACGTAACTTATGGGGCACCTGACTAGATAACCTCTGTGTTTTTTTCGGTGCCCCGACGTTTTTTCTGTTTTAGCAAGTACATTCAGCGCAATTAATTCAGTACCGCCACATAAATCTATCTATCTATCTAATCGATTTGTCCATTTGGTTTAATTCCGCTTTCCAGTCCCACTGAGTTGGACTGGAGCACAGAAACCAACGAGTCCTTTGTGAAGAAGACACTGCAGACAAGCGACTGATCGACATGCAAATTTTATGCCGTAAAAGCACAGGCAGCCTGACATTCTCAACAGTTGTGCCCGGAAGGACAAAGGAACTCAGCAAGTAAGTTGGAATAAACTCAAATTTCAGTGACATCTTTACGAAAGTGATACGCAGATTACAAGAAATCGTCACTGAAAGCTTGGGGAATAAGACATAATTAAATTTTTGAGAATTATCTAATTGAAGTTTTGAGAATTATAACGCTTTCAAATCAATCCTGGCATAGTGGTGTGTTGATTGTATATAATTTTTCTATGGTTGATGACAACACAATCACAAGAAATTAAACAATTGAGAAATACAAAGATGTTGCACCACTCCCGGCCTGTTAAACTTTTTATCCGTCTTGTTGTGGTATGTATATGTTGAGTCATGCTCATTACCGCATGTAATTGGTTTTGCGCCTGCTTTCCTTGATCACTTGAGTGCATTCTTATGTTTCCTTTATTGACCACTTACTTTTTCAAACCATTCGTTTCCTGTTGTTTACTCTGTTCGTTGTATCTCTTGTTCATGTTGCTTAACTCACTTTTTAACCTTTCAGCGTGGATTTTGAAGTTAAATAAAGCAAACTCAATTGGTCTTCAACAAAATTTTCGTTGCAACATGCTATGAACTAATGTGACATCCATTCTTTGATTGTTCTGTCTCACAATGCTCGCACTTCCTTCAAAAATTAAGTTTTAACATTTAGAAATGTTATCAACTTTGCAATATGCTGCATCTTTCCTAAAAAAAGATAAAAATTATGGAAATGGTTTCAATCATTGCGAAAACCATTCAAGTTACACGGTGAATTGCAATATCAATGTGCAACAAACAAATGTCATCAAAAAGTGGAATTTAAGGTGGTAACGAACCAATGTGCTGGTCACCAACTTTGGTTTATTTGCTGAAGACATATATCCTTGTCCTCCTAGTAAATATCAAATGGATAATCTCTCCACTAGTAAAGAATCTCAAACAACCAAAGGAGTCAGGAAAGCAATAAAACGAAATACTAAGATATGCAAATCCAAAATCATCAAGTTAAGAAACACTGAACAACAGAATCAGAACATAAAAAGCATACAATAAATTAAGTTTCCACGTTTTTTACAACAAATTTCATTTGTGAACCATTTATTGATGGTATTGCATGTATTGTTTGTTTTTACTTTGCTTTCATTACATATTTTTTCCAATCATTATGTTACAAGCACCTTTGTATTTTTCATATTTTGCTGTTTATGTTGTCTAATTCACACTGTTTGTGTTTTTCATTTTGCTGATGCCTATAATTTTCTGAAAGAAGAGTACACTATTATGTACATTCCCCAAAAGATTTTTTGTGTCCCTAAATGTGCAACAAAACCAAACAAGGCAACTCCTAGCGATTTCAAGGTGAAGCTCAACAATGTCAAATGTGAATGGTATGTAAGACCAGGCATTGCAGCCAGTGAGCTTCATGAAACATTGGATGCCAACTAGAATGCTTTCATATATGACATGCAGTGTCTTTCTGATCGGTTTGCAAGCAATGAAATTGAAAGTCACATAGAAAAAATTAAAAACAATTTCAAAAGTACAAAAAAAATCCAGTCACCACAAAACATGTTGAAGCATTCAAGAGTCTGTCAAAGATGCTTCAACAGAATTGGATGCATTCTGCGACATTGGTTACACAGAGTGTCACCAGCTTTACAGAGCATGCACATCAATCTGAAAGCTACAAAACGGTGCCTTTCCAACTTCAATGTCATAACAAATCTTGATGATAATGAACCAATTGACTGGTTTCACTTGCTGAAATCTTCAAAAAAATAGTGCACTTAGTTATTTGTGTACAGTGGTTCTTAACATTTTTTCTACCATGTCTCCCTAAGTAATTGTCCTTTGTTTCAATCCCCCCTGCCTTTAAACAATGTGTAAAAACAGATGTATTTGTTGGTAAATTTGTTAATCAAACTTTCCATGTTGTAGGGTGCATAAGGGCTTGTGCCCCCCTAGAAATTTATTGACATCCTCCAGTTAATAACCTCTAGTTTACGTAGACTTCAGCACTTCAACAGTGTTTTTGCCATAAAGTTTTAGCATAATGGAAATTTAACAGTCAAAGTTGATTAAATCTTGATTCTTCTAACACAAAATCTTCTGTTATTGCTCTCATTACCTTTAATTTTGAAGAAATGAAACAAATTTTATGCAAGTTAATAGTGTTTTGCTGTCACTCATCAGACACTTGCATTTTATTGTTTTCAATTGGTCCACATCACATAGTGAATGCATACAAAATTGAAAATACAATTTTCACATTCTTTCACATTCGGTGTTTATTCCTTTTACATATTTTGATTGTAATGCATGTTGTGATGGATGTGTTTCCACATGAACCTTTCCCATTACAAAATTTAGAAATTAATTATCCGTCACATTTTGAAAATGTGAATTGCATAACCTTGAATGCTGAAAAGAAATTAATTGCTTTGAAATGTAATCAAGCATTTCATGATTGTGCAATGACTCAAAACTTTCATAAATGTTGTAACTGGCTATTAGCCATCACTGATAAACTGTATAACAATGGCTTAGTGTTATTTCAAGAAAGTTGTGTTTCAAGGAATAGCACAATATTTTGTACATTTTCTAAGGATTATTTGTGTTCTTAAATATGTGACAAAACCAGAACAGGCAACTCTAATTTCAAGATGAAGCTCAGCAGTGCCAACTGTGAATGATATGTAAGACCACGTCTTGTAGCTAGTGAGCTTCATGAAACACTGGATGCCAACTGGAATGCTTTCAAATATCTGAACAGTTTGTAAGTAATGAAATTGAAAGGGACACGGAAATAATTAAAGAGAATGTGAAAATGCAAAAGATATCCCAGTCAACACAAAAGATGTTGCAGCATTTAATTCAATCAAGCTTGTTTCAAAAGATTTGGATGCATTCTGTGACATGGGTTATGGAGCATCAGAAATTTTATACAGCATGGGCATCAATCTGAAAGCTGTGAAATGTTGCCTTTCCAACTTGAATGTTATCACTAATTCAGATCACTAGCCGACAAAAATTTTTTTTTTCTTAGTGCTAAAGATGTTTCAACTGTTTTTACCTAATTTTGGGGTGCTGACTTCAAAACTGCAGTTAGTTTTTCCCTATCAGGTTTAGTTTTCCTGCTATGATGCACCCACCATAGTGACAAAATGAGCTTAGGCGATGTTTACTACAAAATGATGAAACGGTGTTGTATGAACACAATTGTACATTTAATTTTTTGGATCTACCAATAACAAGCCAAATCAGTGAGTTTAAGCAAGCATACTGACAATGGAATCCTTTAAAATGGTCAAAAGTCAGCCATAAATTTCCATTGTAATGATCTCCAAGAATGAATAGCAAAAGCATCATCACGTTCAACTGACCAACAGTAGTCAGCTAGCATGGCAGCATCCCACCTCCCTTGATACCTTACTTCCATTTCACTAATATCCTGATGAAACCGCTGCCCTTGCTCATCATTCAGATCACAAGATTTTCGGGAAGCAGTCAAGATGACTGTACAGGAAGTGAAGCTTGATACTCATGTTAGCACCCATATCTTGTAAAGTGCTTAGTAACTTGGCCACAATCCCTTTGTAGTTGACTGCTTTTCTATTTTCCCAAAAAAAAAAAATACTGAGTTTGGATATGTCAAGGAGTTCCTATTCTTCCTATTGATGCCTTTAGTTTTCACTGCACAAAAATAGCAGTCATTGCAGTGATCTTTTGGCTCTCGCCACACCATTGGAATAGCAAACCATAGGCTTTTTCTATTTGTTTGTTCATTGCCGTAAATGTTCTACACAAGGTTTACACACAATGAGAGGTGCCCAAGGCTTGTCAATGAGAGGTGCCCAAGGCATCACTTTGAAGTAGGCAAGATAAGCACACTTTACAAACTCACTGATTGTTTTCCTGTGATGCTGTAAAGTGTATTTGCCACAGATATAGCAGAAAACATTTGGTTCATTTAAACAGCGTCTTCTTGATGATGTAGCCATAATCAAGATTCTTATAAACTTAAGCAACCATACAAACTTAAGCAATCTATAATATTGATGAGTTTTAAGTCACCAACTAGAATAAAAGAGAGGACCTGCAGTTGTGCATTGTGCAAGCAATTAAACATAATGTACAGTAGCCTACTTCACAACATTTATGATGTCACAAACAAACAATGGATAATTAAGACATGCCACAGATAGCACATGAATTGAATTCTGTGATGTCACAGGGAAGTTTAAGAGTAGAGCTAAACCATTCACCAAGGCCTTCACAAAAATTGAAATTCTTAAATAACTTAAAAAGTTGACCTGATAGAAAATAACGGACTGCATTTTTCAAATTAGCGACCCAAAATTAGTCTAAATCAGCTCTAAAACCTTGAGCACCAAAAATTGTGTTGGCCAATTGTATTGAGTCAATGGACTGGTCAACAACTTATGTTTCATCTGCTGAAAACAATTTTTCTTGTCCTCCTGGTAAATATCAAATGGGTAATAACCCTATTAATAAATAATATCAAATAACCAAAGGGGTCTGGAAAGTAATCAAAATGAAAAAGTAAGAACTGCAAATTAAAAATCATCCAGATGAAGAAAATAATCAAGAACAAAGCAGAATAAAGATGAAGCATTTGTCACTTGCTATTTTCATGTTTTTTCATTGTTCAAAATTTATCAGAGTGATTCATTGATGGTATTGCAAATGTTGTTTGTTTCAATTTTTCTTTGTTTTCATTACGTCTTTTTGAAGGATTTTTAATCATTACATTACAAACATGAAATATAATCGCATATGAAACATTTTACAGGCAATGCAATTTTACATAGCTCCAAATTAAATCAAAAACAGCAGACTTTTTTTCAATTCTTAACAGATAATTAGGAAAAAACTTGCAAAATTAAACCTTTCACTCTTACATCATGCTTATCACAGGACAAGATGGAACTGAAAAAAGCAGCTTCTTGCATCAAACATTTGTTAATACGTTGGTTGCTGGTAAATGTTTAATTCGTACTGCAACATCACCCGTGAGTCAATATTTTCGTATCACTTTGCAACTCCATAACTCGCCAGGCGATTGAGCTAGAGAGCTACTCAAACCCTCAAAAGATGCAACAAGTCTTGTAGTTTGGAATAAAAAAAATTCGGAAAGTTTTGGCTTCGGGTTTTTTGTAGGTGACGTTGTAAGTGGGGCAAGTTTAAGCCGTTTTGGCCCAGGTTACCTGGCCCTGGGCATCAACCGCAACAGGGGATTTTTGACTCAAGTTTTTATTAGAAACTAGGTTATAATCCAAGTCTTTTGTGCCCTTAATGGGCTAGACCGATATGGATTTTTTGGGGGCCGATACCAATATATCAGCCTTAATGGACTTGGACTGAAGATGCTGTATGGCGAAATCGATTTCCATTAAACGACATCAATGTGTGCTAATTTTTGTTACTTGTGCAGTGTGCACAGACAGTGCTTAACTTAATCAGCAAGTTATTGCCTAAAAACCACAAATTAATTAATTAATCTCCTCAATAAATAAATAATTAGGTTATTGTTTTTAGGCTATAACATTTGAACCAGCAACACTAAAAGCTAATCAAGGGCTCAAAAATTAAAGTTAAAGTTTTTTTGAAAGTTAATCAGCAAAACGCCATAAATGCTTACCCAGCAAAGTTTTCCTCAATGATGAAGATGCTGCAGGGCTATGATCGACTGCAACAGTTTGCTCTTCAGGTATTTCATTATTGTGCTCTTCTAAAATAAACAAGAAATCTATACTAATTCAAACTTATATTTATAACACCAGGATGTATTGATTGAGCAAACACCACAACAAAAAATGACAACATAATATGCTACACAGAACAAACGCTATTCGGTATCGGCCAAAACAGCCAATTTTTTCAGCCTCAGTAGCTGTTGACAAAACGCTGCTATATTCCTCACACATCCAAACAACTTCCACAAGAAATACAACAAACCAAGTCAAGACAGCTATCTTGCAGCAAAGCTAGCAGGTGTGTTTTCATAAACAAGCAGACAAAATGAACCATGAATCATGCATCGGCCATTGCAGCCGAAACAAAAGCATCATCATTAATGAGATTAATTAAAAATTATAGCAAAATATTGAAATTGCTGCAATCTGAAAAATTTCAACTCATAAATCCTGATTTTTAAAGTTTTTGAAAAAAGGTTAGGCATAGAATACATTATATTTTTGACAAAGAAGCAGATAAGTTTTAAAAACTTTTGGAAATATCGGTATCGGTCCATGAATGGCTGATATATCGGTATCGGGCCCCCAAAAAATCCACATCGGTCTATCTCTATCGGTCTATCTCTAGTGTCACAGACTGCTGATGCCAGCCCTGAAGATAATCAGTGGTCTTAGCATAAAATGGACTTCTTCACACATTTGCATGTGATGCAATACTGATACAATTTTGCAAAACTTTAAAGATTGCATCTGCATGTCTCAACGATTCCAGAAATTATAGTGTATGAAAACAACCAAAATTTAGTGAAGATATACACATCATACTAAAGATCTACAAAGCAATAAATAGATATAAGTTTTATCTTATCCACAAATTCTAATTATGTTTCTCATAATGAAGCATGGGCTTCAAACCTAATTCCAGTATGTCTTAATGAAACACAATATATTTTCTCTTTGAAATGAATGATAAAGGGTTTGTTAAAACAATTTCCATTATCACTGTTACACTGAGTTTAAGTGATATTTTCAACTCAATTTGTGCTTTTAAAGAAACAGTACAAAAATGCAAGACAGCACAACAACTATACAGGTAAAAAATATTCGAGAAATTAAATTGCATAGTAAGTTTTGGGTCAAAACATATATTGAGACATCTTTAACAGATTTGAAATATACATCCAAATTCAGAATTACAAAAATTTAATAACTTTATTAATTTGCAAACACAAGTTCATTAGAGATTTGCTAGTAAAATAATGCATTATATGGTAACGTTACTTTCAGCACTGTGGAAAGATGTCCCATGAACTGAAATACAATTTCCAGAAACGTCAGGTTCATCACGGGTTCTATCCATGTGAATTATCCAACAAGATAGCAGTTCATCTAACAGTAATGCTGAAAAACACAACACTTGGTCTGAAATATTACTTGTTTACATTTTATACAAAATTTTGCATATGTCCTAGGCTAACTGATTGCATGAATCCACCTATCCAAACCTTCAATGAGTTGATTACGTCATCGATACACACTGCACATACACCAATCATTGCTACCAAATAAGATTCATGTAGATCAAGGAGAACGTATACTGTTGAGCCAACTAAAGAGTTTGGTTGTGTTTCTTTATTTGCTTTGGCCAAATATTTTATAAGTGCATGAGTAAATGTTTCAAATACCATTCTTTGTGTAACAACTTCAACTGACAAAAAATCATGACCTAAAGAATTCATTACAGCATTTCATTTCCAAACATATTGTTGACAATCAACCAAAAAAACATCAACACTGTGACATGTTTTGAACAAGCTAGGCAGCTAATAGTTATTTACATTTAACTTATTGCTAACATGGCCATAATTTGTTGTAATCAACCAAAATCTAGACTGCTGGCTACTGTACAATCGTTTAAGAATCACCAGGAAAAAGTTTTTTTTAGAAATTATTTCTTGTAAGCCAACAGTTTCTTAGCGGCTTGGGTGTTTTATTTGTATTTCATTTTTAAAGGCTGAATCTAGCAGAAGACAAATCATCAAAAAATATTGGCTTCTATGTACAAGTCTTTTAGGTATCTTGAGGTAATAGTACGTTTTCTTTTGAATCAGTATGCTTTATTTGGATGTAAGAAAGTTGTGATTCCACATGTGATGTGTGTGAAATTTTGACAATTTTTTTGAAGATAATTCATTATAATTTTTAGTTGGTGCATTTCTAAAATTTTGTTTTGGCATCAGTGGCAAACTACTTTGTAATTACTTGTCTTGAAAAAAATTTTTTTCTGCAACTTGACATATTCTTTATTTTCTTATTTTAAAAAACTGACTTGTATGACATTTTTTGGAAGTGACTTTTCACCTGCATTGATATTTTACAAGAATTATGTGAAGTCGGGCCACTTCAATGCAAAAGCATATCATGTTACACAAGTTTAATATAAATCTAGAAATTGTAACTATTGCTCAGCTAAGACAGTAATTAAAACAAGTGCGTGGCATGTGTAACATCAAAATGTGACATGTCTGCTGGAGTCCACTTTTGCCAGTTTCATCATTGCATAGTAGTAGTAAAGATTGATCAAGGGCCCAATCACGCAACTTCAAACTCTTTAACGTGACTTTTAACTTCTAACGTGACTCTTACATTTTGTGACTTTATGCCTAAGCCGCATACATTGATTCAGTAGACATCTGATATACCTGAGTTGAACGAAACCCACAATGCAGCAGTATTTTCATCCAAGTGCCAAACATTTCCTTTATAGGTACGTAACACCTGATTTTGCTGGACATTCTTTTTCATGTTAATGCAGGTGAAGCTTCATATTTTTTGCCAATTCACCATTGTGGATTGTGATTTCTGCTTAATCTCAATATTTTTGTGTTCTTATGCTAGTATAACTCTATGAATGCATCTTCTGACATTAATTTCATGTGCTGAAATTTGATGTTAAACCTGAACAATTTGATTGTGCAAAGACTGAACTAAGTGGCTTCACTGACAGAAGTCAAAAGGCAACAGTCACCAGACAATTAGGTATGCAGAAACTGCATTGTAGATGAGTATGCGAGTATTATGTATGTAGGGGATGACAAGAGATGGAAAGGATACATCCTCCACCCACCAGCAGTAAAAATAATTTGGCCAAAACTTAGCATAGCTTTCTTCACAAAATGATTTTCAAACTTCAGATTTTTTGCTACTGGTAAGGGGATATCAATGGAGATTTTGGGTGGGGCTGCATGCATGATGCTCAGTAGCATTGAAAAGATTTTTGCTGTTTCAAAGAGTGGAAATGTCCAAGATAAATACTTATCGTCTTTATAATGTTAAGCAACTTAAACAAGGCATCATATCGCACTTTAACCGACATCTCATAAAATGCATGAAAATTTATGTGTTCTACTACACAAATTTGTGACTTTTACTTGTAATAGCAGATGTCAGTATATGTGATTACGCTGTACAATTGTCAAAGTTGGGAATGCTGATCATGTTGCTGAACTATAGTATCGTGTCCATTAACAAATTTAAATATATTTAATTTGTAAATCATCTATAAGGATAAAGCAAAGCATGATTAGTGTTGCGTTCAAAACCCCTCTAAAAACAAGATGGGGACTGCTATCAAATTTATTGTTTTGACTAGCAGGTGAAATTGTGTTGTTGCTTGCTTAGTTGTTTATCAAGCATTTGGTTAAAAGTTACATTTGAAAACCAAAATGTGTCAAGCAAGTCTAGCTTCTGCAGATGGTAATCCAGCATTAACAGCCTTGCTGCTCTGTTTTCTGATGAAGGTTTTGTCAGCTATAAGAGTCTTGTCAATGAGCCCTGTATTTCAGGTTTAGGCTAAAATGGTAAACCTAGCAAACTTAGCAAATGTTTTGTTGCCATTACACTACTACAAGAGTCTCCAAACTACGGCTCGCGGTCCATATCCGGCCTGCGAAGCGATTTCATCTGGCCCACGAAGCCATTTTGTCAATTTACAAAAAATTTGTTAATTTGGTAGATTTAGTAAAATAACATATCCGCAAATCACATTACGTAAGATGTGCATCCCTCAAACTATTGTGTAGTAGCTTGTGTGGCCCTCGGACACAAAAGTTTGGAGACCCCTGGACTAATCAATTGCCAATATATCAAATCAATTTCAAAATATTTCAGGCTACATACCAAGTCTGCAACAAGCCTGGGCCTACCAGAGCCACTTTTTTGCAAAAGTTTCACTTTATTAACACAATGAAAACAGCTATACACTGGCATCAAACAATAAAAATTTGTCAATATGCCTAGACATGCTTGCAGAAATGTTTGATACATTCTTACAAGCTTTCCTGGCATTTGGCAGCATATCAAAGCGCTTACATTGCACAAAATCATATTCATTGCTGCCAGACCCTGGTCACGCCTGGGTGGACCAACTTAAAAGGGCCATGCGTTTACACAACCTGAGCCACAATTAGTTTGGATTCGCATTCCAAAACCTAAAGTTGCATAAACTCAACCTAATAGGACCATGTTTTTAAACTACATACCACTGCAAAATTTGGATAAAGCTGAATTGTCTCAAAAAAAGGGAAACTTTTGCAACAAAAGTGGGTCCGGTAGGCCCAGGCTTGTTGCAGTTGTATGTAGCCTAAAATGTTTTGAAATTGATTTGATACGTTGACAATTGTTTTGTGCAAAAGCAACAAAACGTTTGCTAAGTTTACTGTTTTAACTTTAACTTGGAAAATGCCTAGCAGTATCTGCTTTCTGCAAAAGCAGACAGTATTTGAATTTCCCACCAAAACCACCCAGGAACTGCGGATATCACCACAGGGAAACCACCCGGGAGCGAATGTGTTAAGAACGCAGGCCGCTTCCCCAGACATTCAGACATCTTCTCCATTCTCAAGAGGTCATTAACGTGCAATGATCTCCATCTGCCTTTTAGCTTGTCAGCGTGACAAGGCAAGGAAAAAGAGCTGATGGATTAACTTTGAGCCTCTGGTACAGAGGCCTGAAGTTCATATGGGATGCAACAGTTGAAGCCACTGTGTAGTCAGCACCTCTAAAGCAGGCACTGCCGTTGCAGCAACAGATGCCAAGGTTGCACACTGCCAAAAATACCACGACCTTCTTGACAATTACTTTTTTCAACCAGTTGCAATTGAAACCACTGGTGTGCACAGCAAGTCCACTGCCATTTTTTGAGCTGCCTTGCAAAGGAACTTGTTGATATGTCAGATGATCCCTGCCCAAGGAACGACAGTGGTTCTATTAACACCTGTTGCTAGCTGTTGTCAGAGGGAACGCTGACAGCATATTGGCCTATGTGCAAGTTAGAAGTGATTTCAGCTATCCCCAGTGTATTAACCAGTGTTACTGCCCGCCACTTGCCTTTCTATAGTTTAAAAAATGAAAACATAACAACAAGAAAACGTACACAAATGCAAGAATAGCAATAATAAAGATGAGCACAATAGCAACATCGCCCAATAACAACTTTAGTTAGAAGAGCTCAATAACGACTTCAGAAGAGCCCAATAACAACTTTTATTGCCTTCTGAATGTTTGTGCTTTCTTTAAGTTTTGTTGCCTTCCAAATGTTTATACTATCTTTAAGCCCCTTGTGCAGTATTATTTTGCAACCCTTTTTAGCTATCCTGACTACTGCACGGCTTAATGATGAAACTATAGCATTGTGACATAGTGATATATCTTGTCACTCCACTTGAAACTGCTGAGGCCAATCAGAAGAAAAAAACAGTGGTTCTTAATGAGGCTCACAGGACAAATCTGGAGGTCACCAGAAGGAATGCCAAACTATTTTCTTTTAAGCTAACTCTCGAATGCAGAAATATCCACCTTATCACATTCGCTCTTTTATCTTGCATCAGACCAAGGGCCACAAAGCCAATATCTTCAGAAATATGGGTCTCTGGGGCTGGAAAGATCAAGAACCACTGCACAGATGAACAGAAACCTTAATCTGATTTTGAAGGTTACAGAGTAAGCTATATGTTTCTCTTAACAAATTGGGACATCAAGATTTTTCAATACCATAGGACAGGGGTGGTCAACCTATGGCTTGTGACCTGCTGTGGCTGTTTTTTGGTTTATACAGCTCCTATGTAATTACTAGAAGTCCTTCTAAATAGCATGCATAACAACAATTGTTTTGTAAAGTTCTGTCATTGTCATGTTGTTGTGTGATATTTACAATACTTAATCTAGCTGAGCAAAGGCATGTGTGTTAGTAATGAAGAGATGGGATGTTGTTCATGTGTACTAATCTAATGTTTATGAACACTGTCTATGGAAAGAAATCCTTTCTCAGCAAACAATCAGACACTTTAAGATCTTGCTGAGTATATATTTCACCTACGATGTAAGCATCATAAGCTCTTATTCAAATAGAAATTTAATGTATATGACGTGGCTCTTTGTGTTAACACAATAAGAAATTTACCTCATTGGCCACCCCTGCTATAGGATCTTCATTTCCTGGTCATTTTTTTCTGTTTTTATTGCTGTAGTGGCAGTATAAAAAGTGAAACTATCCAATGCAATTGCGTAACATTCAGTAAAGCAGAAACAAAAAGCAAAATGCGATTGACAAGACGTAGAAGCAATACAAGAATGAAGTACCATATAGTATGATGAAGGAACCAATAAATGTTCAGATAACAAATGGTGTGAGAGCAGAACAAATATACATACATGTCCATTATATAACATGAAGGAAATAATAATCGCATGACATTTCAATTGAACAACATATATTACAGAGTGAAAAGGAACAGTTGGAATAGCACAAGATAAACACCAATACAGAATGTCCCATGAGGAATAAGGGAAAACAATATTGTACAATGGTTCATCAACAACACCAATAAAATAAAAACAATAAAATAGCAACATCACATACAGCAACAAGATGAAGACGTGAAGAAGCAATAGGCTACAGTAGCAATGGGTGAAGAGTTAAAGTATATACAGATGACCAGGTGAAGCATGCACATAGGTGAAGGAAGCAAACAACAATAGGGGTTATACGAGGCAGAGGAATATGCATTAAAACACAGCATTGCCTCACAGAAGAAAGTAATTTCATTAAAAAGGCAAATAACAATGACATAAAAACAATGTTTATCCACACAAATTGGGCAAAAGTTAACACAATTACCCACAGACCACAATGGAATGAGTACCATCAATGAATGTGTGTCCTACCAGACACATGGCGTCATGAGATAAGGTTGAAAAAATATGGATATAAACAGATTACAACATGTTTAGCAGCAAACATTATCATTAATCCACTAAACTGTTGGGTAGATGAAAAAAATAAGTCACTTCAGTTATGAATAGAATAAAAATCTTTCATTTCATCTATAGTGCCCAGCAACTTCGAAAAGTAACTACTCTTTAATTTCTCTGAAACTGTAAGGTTTCATCGAACCTACGTTGAGAACCACAGAAAACTCCTAGACGTCCTAGCTACTGCCAACGACCAGTGTTGCCACTCTGTTGTTACGGAAAAGTATGAGATTTCATGATAAAAAAACACTAGATTCACAAAACCAAACTTACACACAGCGAAAATGCCCAGAAAATGCATTGCAATGCCAACCATAAACTTTGTGCAACTCATTGGAAACCAGACAGGAAATAGCAGAAATGCTTGTTTGTTTGTACAGGTCACTGAAACTATTAACAGATGACCACCGTGACTTCACAGCGGTTTAACTCAAAAAATATTATATTGTCTTGGGTAATTTAACTTTCAGTAATCAGTTAGGTAGAATTTTTAGCAAATTACAATTGCACTAACAAATCAAAAGGTTTCAGTCAATTACAGTTACAATTAGTAAATTACACAAAAATTTTACAATTATTACATTCAGCTCATTCATTAAAAAAACACTAGATACTCGCCATAGAAAAACATTAGAACACTAGATAAAAAGAAAAAAACACTACATCTAGTGGAAAAACACGAGAAGTGGCACCCTTGCCAGCGACTGATGTGCTGCAGTCCAGACGTACACCACGCCACGACCAACACACCAAACAAATGACGCCGGGGTTCATGAATGAGCAGATGCCGGTCCAGTAGTATTTTTTCATACATTCACCACGGGTTACCTGAGGTCAAGACTCAATACACCGTTAGGTGGCAGAGGTTGCTGGAGTCATATTTTCTGACTCCGCTCTTGCTTTAAAAGTTTTGAATCTGGATCCGGGAACGGGTCCAAAATTTTTTCAATTTTGAGGATGCAACTCCTGTTCAGACTCCGGCTACCATCGATGCAACCGAAATTCGCCATGTTTTTACTAAAGAAATGACATATATAAAGACCACCCAGGCTCCTACCGAAAATGACAGGTGAACCCTGATCCGGGTTCACATTTTCACAAATTCTTGACTCTATCTCCGAATTCGGGTCCGAAAAAACGCAGAATCCCTGCGGAATATTGCTAAAAAAAATACTCTACCCACACCAAAGTCCTTTACTTAAATTCGATCCACTCATCTATGTCAATGAAATAATTGCAATAAAAAACAAATCTCAACAAAATAATAAGCTTTTTGAAGACTCAGAATGCCAAAAACAGTGTGAAGATTTAAACAATTTTT
>JGI24022J15233_10004068_pt1 | contig 14911 bp, 6 predicted proteins | sample Ectturendosymbi2_FD_15233 | JGI IMG/M metagenome (IMG submission 15233)
CGGCCTGAGCAAGACGGAATACCCGGCTCTCCATAAAATTAAAAAAGAGCTCAATTTACTGTCGAAGCTCTACACACTGTACAATGCGGTGAGTTGCAGGAAAATTGCTGTCTATATTAAATCGACACAAGCGCAGCCAGGGGGGCATACGGGGCCATGCCCCCCCCAATTTGTAGAACATATGGTCATTTTGTACTTTGAGAGGCGGTATCCTAAACAAAATAGTTTTATTCGCCTAAAATCAGACCTTTTGCCCCCCAATGTTTTTGGCCTCCCCCAAGTTTTTGGACTGGCTAGGCTGCTGTTAGTTGACTGATGATGTTCGCGTATATCAGACAAATAAACAGAGGCAGTGGATTGGATAGACTCTCCGACATTTTGGGTGTTTTGCAGTTACCGTATTTACACCTGTAAGCAAATTCGTAGCCGACGGCGCGTATTAGATGGAATTGATGAATGGCTTTTATCTAGATTCTTGCAAATTTGTCCTCTGGTTGATGGGGTCGACAACTCATCTTTTAAAAGTCTGTGCTTTTTCAGGTAAACTCCAGCGTCGACGGGTATTACGACATCATGTGGCAAGAGTTGGACATTGAGAGTGTGAATGCTGAACTGATCGAGTTTCAGAACAAATGTCGCAAACTGCCACGCGGCCTCAAAGAATGGCAGGCTTTTCTTGACCTTAAGAAGAAAATTGATGACTTCAACGAGTGTTGTCCTTTGCTGGAGATGATGGCGAATAAGGTTTGCAGAAAAAATATTATAACCTCTTTATTTCAGATTTTTAAATCTTAGCATTCCGTCATAAATTTGCTAATCACCACCTTAATGGCTTACAAGCAGAGGCGTAACGAGGTTAGATGGCGCCCGGGGCAAGACGCAGGTTTGGCGCCCCCAGTGTTCAAAACTGAGCTCTTTCGGAGGCAAATTTACTGCACTGAAGTACTTGTGACATTTTCGGAACTTTTCGGCGCCCTCCGCAGTGATTCGACGCCCGGGGAACGGTTCCCACCTTGCCCCCTCCTCGTTACGGCAATGCTTGCAAGGTGGCACATCTGTTTCATGCGCATGTAAGCTAAACTTTGAGCCTGTCGGTGAAATAGAATGGATCATATCCATAAATCGGAGGATACGACTAAGAAACGAAAATACTTCAAAAATATGTTCATGCCAATAGCATTTATGAAAAAAACAATGAATTTGGTAGGAAGTTAGTTCATCGTTTAACTTGTCGTATATCACGAATTCATCAAAAGAAAGTAATAACTCTTAGTTCTTTTTATGTTGTTGGGATTAAAAGTTTCACCATATTGACTGGGAATGGTTATTCTGGTTATAATTCGTGAAACACGCCACGTCAACTCTTCACACGGTTGCAAAAATGTTATGAAATGCCAGAAACATGGTACTCAATTAGGTAACCACGAAAGTTTTTTCTGATTGGATGATCTTTTGGCAGTCAATGAAATCTCGTCATTGGGAACGGATTGCGAAACTAACCGGACATACCTTCGATGTCGAATCCGACTCTTTCTTGCTCAGGAACATCATGGAAGCTCCGATTTTGCCAAATAAAGATGAAATCGAAGTACGTGTTGCTTTACGAATTGCGTTGTGGGATTTAAAACTTTGAAGTTGCTTTGGTGATTTCCAACGAAATTTCCCAAGAACACCAGTGTTCTTCGATGTAAAGTCGTTGTGGCAAAACTTTCTTTACACAATGCTATTTTCGATGTGCTTACATGCTCTCGTTTCTAATGGTTTCAGTAGCTACCTCAAAAAATACGAAGATTGCGTTTGAATTCGCAAAACACTCACAGGACAGGAAATGCAAACTGTTGAACACAATTTTGTGACAACTTCACATGAAAAACATTTAAATTTTCTAAAAATAATAAAGTCGAAAAGACTCTGAGCTACCGTATCCCACATTTCCTTCAGCTTTGTTTGTTGTCTTTCCTGTTTGTTTTGTTTTGTCCCACGCAGACATATTGTTACGAACATGTACTTCCTTTGGGCATGCAACGCTTTCAAAGCTACTACTCCCTTTAAGGTGTCATTAGGGCTCTGCGGGGGCCACCACCGCTTACTCTGCGCCGGTAGTCAAGTGGCTATTTTCGAAGTGAATGTTGCACTGGTGACGCGTCAGTGGAAGTGCAGCGAGTGAACCGTTTATTTGCACCCATCTATTAACGCGATCGCGAGGCTGGAAAGCCCAAGTATTGCTTTTCAAGTCTTTGGCTAATTTAACTGCTGAGGGGCATCGACTCGACAAACTTCCGGTTCCTTCAATGCCCTGGCGTCCTTTGCACTGATTTGTGTTTTTGCTAGCTGAATATTAATTATCGCCAAATAAAATCAACTCAACTCAACAACTCTTTGGTATGACCTGACAGGGAATCGAACCCAGCCTATCAGCTCCAGTGGCGCGCGCTTCCCCACAATACCTTTGTTACGTTTCGAAAACACTCCAGTAGTTGCGCGTTGTTGCCTTCTGTACAACTGAGTAAGTTTGAAACTTTGAAACTTAGATGTTGTTTCGCCTACATTAATGCGTACACGCCTGCCATAGAAAATAAAACCCTATTTGCCTCTGGTTTGACGTTTAGCTGGTAGCGGGAAATACCCGTGCTTGTATTCCAGGACATATGCATTTCGGCTACAAAAGAAAAGGACATTGAAGCGAAGCTGAAAGGAGTAGTCGCTGAGTGGGAGGGACAGGTTTTTACTTTCGCTCCTTTCAAGTCACGTGGAGAACTGCTCTTGAAAGGACAAGACGTGCAAGAGATCGTGGCACTGTTGGAAGACAGCTTGATGGTTCTGGCTTCATTGCTAAGCAACAGGTAAGATGCGCTGTTGCTTGCTTTTGGAAATACGTTGGCTGCAGCAGATTTTTGTACAGTATGTAGACAGATGGTCAGACTTGCAGATTGCAGAAGGATAAATGGAAAGACTGCCAGGCAGACAGATTTTTTACCAATGTTACTAAACGGGTGGCTCATGACATTCGTGGTTTATTTTATTTAGTGACACTTGTCAAAGCGAAAATTCTTGCAAATAATTTTAGTTGAATCCTGAGATCTTGACTTAAGCGCAGAAACATCACTGATGAAACATTCATTTTTGCTGCAATTAAAACATACCGGTCCAATCAGCTTTTTTATCTGGCAAATAGAAGTTTAGGTGTCGTGCTCTGACTGCTCTAACTAACTGAAAAAAGTGTATAGCCTGTTGCTTTTCAGCTTTGCGTATCTTAAACCGACTTCACCTTTCTTGATTTTTGGTTTTTCAAATCAAACTGCGTTTAGATGCACCTTTCCGTTTTAGGACCGAGTCAGTGAAGCGGTTTTTAAGGCCGTGATACGAGGGAGTACGTTTGAAACTGCGAACTTTGTGGAGTTACGATTTTTCGCGTTTTTGAAGTATATTTGCAAACAAACTGTTGTCGATTAATATTATCATGAAAGAGGAGCCTATGATTCGCAGAATCCAGGTCGGAACTACTGCATCAGAAAAATAGTCTCTGAAATATTTGCTTTGACCTTGCATTGTGTCAGCGGCTGTTTACCGAAAGACCAGCATCTGCCTCATGCTGGATCTTTTAAAATTGCCCGTAGCTGAGTACAAACGGCTTACTGATCAGTGCATGTGTTACTGCAACAAGTTGCATTAGTAAAGTAGTTTTCTAGCATCGAGAATCTGGCAATCAATTTACAAATCCTTCTACACACCTGGAGAGCTGAGATACGACGCAGTATCAAGAGCAGTGATTCGTTTGTAGAATATAGCGCAATGCTATTATTCGTAAGGAAAAATTACTTCTTAAACTCTTTTCTAAACCGAAAAACTTAACTTTTTTTTACAGAGGTTTGTTTTCTTGTTTGGCGTTTGTTGTGAAACTTTGAAATTGTCACACGGCAAAGCTCTGTTGTGACATCATTCTGTGGAACGCCGCGTGTCTGTGAGCAGATGTTTGTATTGTGACTGTGCGACAAAGGGTCACACTTTTTGCAAATGTATATGTATTCTGCAATCGAACGAGAGTCTGGTGAACATTTGAAAACGTTTCTTCCCGCAAACCAGGCATTATCCCTGTCAAACAAAAACGCTTTCACAAATCTTACCATCCTCTTAACTGGGTATTTGTGATGCTACCACATGTGCATACAAAGAGTGACGTGTCGATCTTCTTGCGAATGATGTTTCTTGAGAAAATGTTTTTTTTTCGTTGTCTTCTCGCACTTTTCGGTGTAGCGCACGCAACTTATCCAGGGCCAATACAGTCCTGCCCGGGGCGGGTTGACTCGCGCGGTTTACGGGTACCCTCATCTGCGGGCGGCTGCCGGAACCCACAGAGCGATGCGTGCGGGCGGGTCGGGCGCGGGATAAGACATTTTTCGTGCCAGTTACTCAATGTTGACCCGATGCATGTGAAAGGGACATGAGCAAGAAATTCAATACTACAGGGAGCTTGTGGGTGTAGAGACGTTCTCCAGTGGTGGCGAGACCACATATTGGAGTATCCATGCAGCTAAGAGTGATCTTGAAAGAAATACGTTCTGCGTGTGGGCAACTACTGTTTCCAGCAAACAAGTGTTTAGTATGGCTGTACATGTCGTGAATAGCAGAAAAGAAAATTTAAACCAGTTCGTCAGTCAACGACATGCTCTATTTCAACAGTGCTGTAAGAACGAAGCTTTCAAGGTTGGCCAAAAGGTTTCACATTTTTACTTGCAGTATTTTTTAAGAGCTTTTGTTGGCTTTGAAATGAATCACTGACTAAATTTCCACTAGCGATGAAACACGTTGCATCAGTTTTTAGTGGTGGCTTTCATACATACATTGGCAGATGTGGGACGGAAACAGTGCAGGTGGGGCGGGCGCGAGTTGGGAGGGTGCGCGAAATTTAACAGGGTTGGTAGATACTTCATCAGCGCAATGGCCAGGTGAACGCTAATATCCATCCAAATCTTCGCTTTTTAGACCAAACGTATTTTTCATTTATTTTTACAAAGAAATGTATTTATTCACATAATTTTGCAAGTTAACATTGCCTGACTGACCAGATTTTGATTTCAAAATCCAATTCAGGTACTCTCATACTCCGCAACACCATAGTCAAGTCAAACAATTTATTTACCAATAATTATGTAAATGATTCATAGCATAAAGTGTATATCATCTTGGCGACTGGTGTTATCAGCAAACAAAGCACAGGATATGAAAATCAGTAAACACACAGTCACAAAATATTACGGATCCAATAATTCCAGGCTCAAAGATTTTCGATTTTGATTCTGGAGAGCAAATCTAGCTATGTCCATGTGTTTGTTACTGTTGACAGAGAGCTGTGGCAGCAAACAGTGAGAGTGACAGCTAATTCACATTCCATCTGTTTTACGGTCGGAAATGATCGTGGCATTTGCAGCTTTGGTGAATGCCGTTGTGAGCATAGTAGCGCTAATACCTGCTCTATTTATACTACATACAGACCAACCAGTCAACTGATCTTAGCGTGCCCAATAACCCTCCGTCAACTTACCATGCTGCTCAGCGAATCAGCGCGAGCTTCAGTTAGCGCGTTCAGGAAATAAACTTCAGATCAGAAGTTCGGGAAATCGATTACAATTTAATGCCAACGCGTCAATGATCACTATGCGTCGTTAATTATTTCCAAACTCTGGGTTTGGAAAGTTAAACTGGGTGCCGGCAATGTCAACTGTCAGGGAGGGGTGATTGTAAGAATGCACATAAAGCATTTAGAGCGGTTAAATTCCAGAATGTGGTACCACATGCACATTAAGCCATAAATCGGCCGAATTTTCAAATATACTCAAAAAAACGTCAATTGATCAATATTTGGGGCCAAACCTGTTCTGAAATCGACCGAATTTTCTTAACCGCAAAAAGGCCAAGTTCCCAGCCCTGGTTTAAAGTCTACGGGAGCGGGTATGATTTCTCAGATTCCTGCCGGTGCGGGACGGGTTAAATTTTGCAGGTCAGCAGCGGGCAAAACCTTTCAACACGCTGTAACTAACTCACAACAAATTTGTGTGGTTTGCTGTTTTTAGATAATCTTATTGTACTGAATATGCCCGAGTAAGTATCTACACTGCGGAATATTATATACTCAATCAAAATTAACTTCCGTCAAGTAAGTAACAACGAGAGGTTTTGTATTATTGCTCCCTCGAAAGTTGCTACATTTTTCCTTCACTTAGACCCAACTTTATGCCTGCGAAATCCCTTCAAACCTGCGACCTATTGGCGTAGCTCTAATTAAACAAACAAAAGCTAACAGCACTTTTTCAAGGATCATGGAACTAGGGTCTAAGTCCTTCTCAGAAAAATGCGAAAACGCAAAGTATCAACACAGCCAATTTATGAAGACATCCCACTTCAAGGAACTCGGTGTGTCAGGAAATGATGTAGGAACCTGATGTAGAGTTCGAATCCTAAGGTGACTTACTAGTTGAGGGGTTAACCTATTTGTCGCAGGCGCATGGTCGGCTTCCTGCCAAACAACCTGATATGCAGCGGTTGAAAAGCCGAAGCAAGGCGGTGTGCAGGCTTTCCCTACTTAGCTTCGTCCGTTAATAGTTCTCCAGAAATACTCATTGAAATGCTATCTTTGATTACATTTAGATACAGAACGAACCCACCAAAACACGTTAACGTGATATCATAGTGACGTTGCGCATGACGCTTCAGTGCAGACCAGCGGTGAACAACATGCAGCGTTGAGCGTTTACAGGAGCGACCGGTAACGACCAAATGTTTTATCGGTTAACACTGTCTCTATCATCACGAGAAGTACGCCGCATCCAATCGCAAATAGTACACGCTTGAAATTACTGACTAGAAATCCATAAACCACCAAGGCTCTTATGGATCCACTACACCAGGGATCGGCGACCTTTTTTCCACTGCAGACCGGTTTCAGCCTGGCATTATTTTGCGGACCGTCCCTCAGTAAAAGAATTAATGTTTGGCAAATGCAAATTTATTACAACTCGTAAATCATCATATCACTGATGCAGTGAGGGATCTGGGCTTGCTGTGCCGCAATAATTGCTTCGACCTGCAAGGATTGTGGTAATCAGTGGCACACGCAGTGTGTTGTCAACAAACAACAGACTGGCTGCGCGTGAACAAAATACACAAGATTTTACTCATGCTGTTGTCTCAAAACAGACTCATCTGAGGTTCAGTGCGATTTATGATCCTGACAACATTCCCCTACAGCCATTGATATTTTTGGCTTGATTTTGGACAAAGCTAGTCGAAAATGCATTATGTTTCGATATTTCGGCTCGATTTTCACCAAACTTGAAAAACAACCTCACGCTGATACAGAAACGTCGTCAAAAAATCTTCAATATGGGGGCTTTACGTTCGTGCAGGGGACACCAAGGCCCCTCTTGGCAACGGGACTGCATTAATACGTAGTTGTGAAAGAAAGGACCACTCTTTCCATGCCATCATAAGCCACTGTATTGCAAGTTTGTTGCTGATAAGCCCATAAGCAAGAAAGTGAAATTAAAGAGAATTTTATCTTGGTTCCACTATTGGCACGCAAATCTGAGAGTTTCTTTACAATCTTCTTCGTCATTAACTTCGTTCAGATCAGTTAAAAATGGATCTCTCATCCGTCCAGTTGTTTTTGCTCGCACTACCTGTTCTTGCCTCTAAGGCAGTGGTTCCCAACCGGGGAGGAATACCTCCCCAGGGAGAAATTTCCACTTTATGGTTATGTTATTTGTTCATTGTAAGTGTGGTACTTCTTTTTCAAGTTGACATGGGCTCTTTCAATTAGTTATATCACATTATATTTGTAAGTTATTTAGTGTAGGCTACTATCACACGTTTTTGTTGACAAACTTGAATACCATTATTTGACAACAAATAGTTTATGTCCCACTTTAATTAATCAAGTTATTGTCGTCAATAAAGACCATTGTTCCAACTGTAGTTAATTAGCCTAAGAACCCTAACAGGGGAGGAATGAAAAGTTCCAAAATGAGCAAAGGGAGGAATGCATCAAAAAAGATTGTGAATCACTGTTCTAAGGTTATAGCCAGGGCTACCATTGATTTGTCAGCATAAGTGTAAAAACATGTATGGGATTGTATTCATGCCTTCTTTGAGCAAATATGATTGTAACAAACTAGCAAATGAATACGCCGGCCTCATACAACCTGTCAACACAAAAATTTCACTTTTTACGTGGTGGTCCTAAACTTTTGGCCAGGTAAGTAGAAATAAAATTTTAAATCGTTTGTTGCTTCAAGTCGCTTTCTGACATTATTGCTGAAAAAAAGATAAAATAAGAACACATGTCCAACTCCAAAATATGAAGTACATTTCTTAAAAGTAAGTATAATATAGTTTTCTAAGACAGTCCCTTTCATACAAAGGACAAATCTTACAAATAAGGACGGTATGGTAGCCCTGGTTATAGCGAACATGTGCTTATACTAAGACAGGGGTCTCCAATCTACGACCCGCGAAGTCATTTCATACGGTCCGCGAAGCCATTTTGTCAATAATGAAAAATTATATATTTGCGAAAAGTGTTGCTTTGGTAGAATGTAACGTGTACCGAAACAATCACATAGCCCAAGATGTCAGACCTTCGAACTGTTGTGTAATAGCTTATGTGGCCTTCAGGCAAAGATGTTTGGAGAACCCTGCACTAAGAGATGGCTAAGTAGTCCTACTTGTGTTCTGTTGGCTTTTGTATTTATGAAGTGACAATGACGATTGACAACCAACTTCATTTATGTAACAGCCTACAATGACCTTTGATAGTGCCGTGACGCGATGCTCAAAACGGCTAAGTAAGTTGGACAACTCAGGAATACAAAATAGCAAATAGCCAAAGGAGAGGTTTAGTAGTATTGCTTTAATTGGAATACTATCGCTCGATTTTTGTCACGTTAATACTAACGTCGGGTGTGCCAGACCCGGTTTTCAAAAATGAAAAAAATATACTTTGCTTCAATTGCAGTTTATCACAAAAACTACTCTGAAAACATAAGTGTCACTGAGCAGTTTGAGCACTAACAACGTTACTTTAGTCTAGTATCATACGATTTTTGATGAAAAGTAAGTAGACCAAATATAGCGAAGGTGTCATATATGCCTGAACTGAATTACTCATAAAAAAATTGTGGGCGTGAAGAACTTCTCCTTTTGTATATTGCTAACAAGACCGTAGAAGCATGCGCTGAGTGAGTTTCAGCTTTTTACAGGCACCTGGCGCAAAACCCCCTCTAACCATAACGTCGGGTCAGCGTGATTACGTCACCTCACACTAACGTCGGGTCTGCTGGATCCGAAACCACCACCTTTGCAAAATCGATGAGAATCGTGGACGACCGCACGCGCACCCTTTAACAAGTCTCACAAAGAAATGAAGCTACTGAAGAGTTGAAGGCTCGCCGACGCGTGCTCACGTAGGTTTTTGCGTGATGAACATTTGACCCGGGTCTGCCAGACCCACGATAGTATTCCAGGGTTTAATGCAGACATATTTTCAAACTGTTCATCACTCTGAATGTCTTCAATTTTTTGTCAGTTGACGGATCCCAAACACCAATTTTTTCACCCCCTGGGGGTCTGCGGACCCCACTTTGAGAACCTGTGGTTTAAACTAACGACTCTGGTCTCTACTTGGAACACTTAGCGCTGGTTTGTACAGCATTGGAAAAACTTCAGTTGCTTCACAGCCAAGCTGAAGAATTCCGAGCTGTTGGTCAAGCTTAGCTTGCGTTTAGTTGAAAATTTTATTCTTTTCGAGGTAGGATTCCAGTAAAAATGCTCACAGTTTCTCGGTCCTTGTTTTTGGTAAAAATAGTGTTAGTCTGTGAAAACGGTATTTGTGATGTAAGATACAAAAACATTTTTTGTGGCATCCTGGATCGTCTATTTTAGCAGCAGAGGTGCCACGACTGCGCTGGTGGCCTGCGTGGCAGAGCTTCCATTTTGGAAATTTATGATGATCAAACAAAGTGACGATGGCCACTCGTAAGCGCGGGAGGAAAAATCTTGGGGGTCTACAGCGTTTCGCTAGAAAAGCTTGTTCATCCCCAAATTTTTGTTTTTTCCAAATATTTCACTATTTAACTTCTCTTAGTAGTGAAAGTCGCATTTGATGTAATTTTCCACTCCATAATACCAGAAAAACGGTAAATTGACAAAACACTGTTTTTCTATAAAAAAAAGTGAAATTCGCTGCTTTGACATAAAATTTTTTTCATGCTGAAATGTTTTTACCCACACGGAAAGGGTTAGGGAGATGCAGCCCGCTACCTCCTCGTAGCCTACGTAGTATGTACTTAACTGTATGGTAGGTACGAGACTGCTTTCCTTTTCCAGGCTGCTGATGTTGTTGATAACGAAAATTTTTGAATATGAATAAAACAATCTGCCCGAAGAAAACGTTTTTTTTTTATGTTATATTATTATGCGTTTTGCAAACATTTTGCAAAACACTCCAGATACTGTTTATTACCTACTGTTGTTGAGATTTCTGAACCGATATATAGAGCGCTGTGTCTCGCGTCAATCTGGCAATTTGTTCCGGCTTTGCTGCCTGCCACAAATTCGAAGTAAGATTTGACGATTCTTCCTGAATGCTTCTGGGGTCACTGAAAATGTTTTGGCAGGCCACATGTGGCCCCCGAGCCGCTTATTGTTTACCCCCTGCCCATAGAGGATTAATCAATAAACTATTATTATCGATTTCGGTGAATTCGGTTAAGTTCGGGGACGAATTTTATGAGTGCAACTGCTGTGCACGTCATCATTTGATGACGAATGTTGTCGTCCAAAGGCAATGCGGCGTTCTTTGTATGTCGAAAACTCGGCGCACGTTGCTGACGTAAATTAAATAAGAATCAGCGATGAAAACGGCGTCGAGACACACACAAACTCTCAGGTTACATTGCGGGACAAATTAACTTTTAACGAACAACTACGTAGTGGCAAATGCGTGTTTCAATAGTTTTGTGATGAATTATTGATGACTTATGTCTGTCTCCAGTAATCCGTAACAAACGTCTCGTTTGCGCCATTTTACAGCCACTGTGAGACTCGCAGTTAGTCTTCTGTAAATCAATGCACAAGTATAAATTTCCCATATTCTGTCAACACTTTTTGGTCAAAGAAAGATTGCCGCTTAGCTAAGGCTTTTAGCGATGCCAAATGATTTGAAGCAAGCAATCAACTTACCGAAGCAGACGTTGTCTTCATCTATCAACTAATCTTTGTTAAGAGTTTTAGATATCCCCACAGTGTCTCCTGAATTAAAAACTTGGAAAGAAACCACCTGTAGATGCAACAGTTATGGTCAAACGACCTTCCTGTACATGGGTTTGAGTACATTTTGGTGAAAGTAAATAGCTTTTGGGAAGAAGTTGTAAGACTTGCTTTAATTTCTAATTTTGCTGTTGATCTAAAGAAATACTTGTCTGGTGCATTTGAATGGGCAAATCCCCTTTTGCCTTTTCAACCAAGTGACCGCTCCTCAATGATGCCCAGGCCAGAGGGAGATGCAGTGTTTTCGAGTTGTCCCATTGTGACTCGTTATGCGCCACGTAAAAAATTTAGTTATGCTAAAAAAAATCACCGCCAAACTTTTTTTCACAAAAAATTTTTGTGGTAACAAGTATTTTTTTCGAAACAATTGGAAGAACAATTGTTTTCACCAAACTTTATTTTTGAAAAAAAAAGTTGTTTCAATTGACAAATTCTTTCCAACTAAAAAAATACTTCCAAACTATATTAATTTTTTTCAAGAAAAACTTCACAGAATGTTGTTTCTTCGTTACTGACGCCAACAAAGTGTTTCGTATTGAAGTTCACAAATAAACCATGTTTTAAATTCCAATGTCGTATGTTCGCTTTTTACTGCAGTTTTTCATTCCTGCATGGATAAACAAAATTGAGGTAAAAATAGATAGCTCAAGTACACTTCATCTTTATTTCAAAACGTCTTTCTCTAAATTTTCACCAGAACTCATGCGATTCTTTTAAAATACAGTGAATGCAAAAGCTGCTGCGGTTTAGCCCTATACCCCGCATGAAATCTTTCCAAGGATGCAAACACCCTTTCGCTGCACCGCTTTCTTTTTATTTATGAGTTCGCATTGGTCAGGTTTCGTCCGCATAGGTCTGATTTTCAAATGCCAGGCTGATCACTACACATCTTGTTGAATGCTTTTTGCTGCCGTCTCCCCTTGAGCGTGACATTTAAACGATCAAGAGTAAATCGAGAGCAGGACTCACCGTAGTAGGTATTTGCGTTAATCATTCACGTGGATTTGTGGTTCTAGTAGATATGAAACATTGTCTTCCGAGCAAAACTGCTGAACGTAGGTTGTGTTATGGATTGAATGGAAAATTGCCCGCCTGCTGTTTGTAAGACATGCCAAGCCTAGTTGAAGTGATTGCTGTTTGAAATATGACAACTCACACCTCAATATTTTATTATTACTGTATTTTCTTTCCGTGTCTTTCGTTTGTCGCCAGGGATAGCGAGAGCGGGGCATGCGTCTTGCCCGATCAAAAAAGGCGCAACGGGGTGGAAGGTGCCTTTTCACAACACTGTTGTTGGCAATTTCATGGGCTATGAAGATCGACATGAAACAATTTTGTTGCAGCTGTTCGTGCACCCAGAATGTTCAGAATGTTTTTTTTTACAATTTTTGTTAATTTGAGGTCAGCATTGTCGCTGAACAGAAGCAGGCAAAATTGTTAAGGATTTTTTGTTTTTTTTTAGTTTAAAATTGCTTTCAAAACTCTTCTACTGCACTCCATTCCCTACCACTGCTTCGGCGTCCCTGTTTCAGATGCTTACTTTTCGTCATGACAGAAAGAGGCACCAAACGGGTATATTTATGACAAAGAACTGCGTTCATTTAGCGTTGAGTGCGTTCAACCAACCTGCAGTAAATTGTTGTCTCCCATATGCCTGGAGACGCACTCAAGCGAGACAGCTGGTAAGGCGTATGCTGCCGGAACAAAACGAGCCCTGATCCACTGTCGGCAAGGTTTTTATCATTACTCGCAAGAAACACTCCTGCAGTAGCAAAGTTTTAAGCACAGGAAATAAAAGACAAAGCCAAGATTTACTTAAAAACAGGAAGAGAATTGCTATTCTTTGTCGTCATGACATTGTGTTTTTACATTGCGTGGTGCAGTCACAAGTAGTCAGTAATTCGTGAATACCACTTCAAAACAAGTGTGTTTGAATGTAACGTTGAGTTTTATTTGCCGTTTGTTGCGTTCGTGTATAGGATTCTCCCTGTCTGGGCAACAATTCGCTCAGACTGCAGGTCGACCATAGAAGGTGCATATCGCTGATTGTACGTCGATTCTCACCAGCTTCGTTAGGTCCCAACTGACTTCTTGTCTGTAAGACTTATTCTGTCTGTCAAAAACATTCGACACCGGTTTTACAACGCACCGCTTTATTTTACCACTGCAACTTTTTGCGTTTCATGGCGTCAACTGTACAAACACAACAACTCTCCTACTCCATTTCTGATTTCAAATTCTCATTCTCTGATTCGTTGATGCTATTTTTTAACTACCGCGTGACAAGCCACTGGCAGTTTTCAAGACATCTCCAACAAATGCTGTACGCCACCAGCACGAGATACGTTCGGACAGTCATTAACTCGCAAAACATATATGGTGGATACAACCATTCGTAATGTGAATGGATTCATCCACTATACACATACAACGCAAATAATCGCATGCCACACACCGCAGGCCCATGCTAAGAGCCTGCAGCCGCCACACCAGGGGACGCAAACTCAAATTGCCCTGAGGACCAAATGGAGTCTTATAAATTAAACCGCAGGAACGCATTATGACGCTGACGCAACAATGGCGATACTTGAACCCTATCAGCTTTAGATCTTATTTCCCGCGAAAGGTATCATGAGTTGTAGGCAAATAATTCCCAGCCGTCTCTGCGTTCGTTCAAAAGGAACTTTTTTTGCTCGGTAGCCGAGCACTTTCAAACGCCGGTGAGTAAACTAAACAACGTAAATGTTAATTATTTGAAAATTCCCAAAAAGGATCGCGGGCCGCACAAGATTCCCTTGCGGGCCACATGCGGTCCGCGGGCCGCTTGTTTGAGACCCTCTCGCTATACACCGTGTTTTCAGCCAAGGATGGAATTTGTTTAGTAAGCGTTTGCCTGACATATGTCAGAAATCGTACTGTTGAGATTTGCGCAAAACGACGCAACTTTTCATTCGCCATCTCACTGATGATGAAAAGTTGTGCAATAAGGGTAATTTGAAATTGGATTTAGAAATCAAAATTTCTTTAGGATGCAACACGGTTTTGCAGGCTTTGCAGTCGATTTGCTCATATTTCTGTTTGCACTGCTGTCAAGTTTGCATAAATGCTGGAAAAGAAAAACAATAGTATACAAAGAAAACTATAGTACTGTACAGAGTAGAGTGGATTCAATTTGTTGTATTCAGTCGTCGTGAACAAACTGTATAGTCCGGTTGTGAAACCCCAAATTTTTGGAGAACCTTGCATTAGCGTCCGTACAAAGTTTTTTGCTGTTTCTATATCACTGAGATGTCATCGTTAAGAATCTGAATGATGCCAATCTGTCATCCATTCCAAACCACAGATAAACATGCCGTTTAAATACAGAAATTAGTTGAGAAAGATAAAGGCAAACATAATTTGTTGTGATGAGACTGGAATGAATAAAATTTTCTATATTGACTCACACATTTTAATTTAATTTAATTTAATTTATTTGTTTATGACCGGACACGAAGTCCATAGTATGAACACACACACTCTGCAGAACGCAGGTCGATAAAAACAGACAAAACAGAACGTAGTACAAGGCATTGAAGCCGGCGGAATC
>JGI24022J15233_10004075_pt1 | contig 14902 bp, 10 predicted proteins | sample Ectturendosymbi2_FD_15233 | JGI IMG/M metagenome (IMG submission 15233)
TAATTAAATCTTCTTGGTTGTTGTTTATAGTTTCATGGATTCCCATAAAGACATGAATGTGAACAAATTCAGGATACCAACTACCAAGCATTTTCTCAAAGGGGGAAAGTGTGAAACTTTCAAAGGGGTAAAGGTTGCAGTTTATTGATTGTGAATACAGAGAAATGGAGTGCGGAAATAAAGAGATGGGGACGATGCCAACCAACTTGCTATTGCCTAATTTTTTTGTGTTGCTAGCCTCTTGACTTCACAACTTTCAGTGTTTGCAAAGTTGTGTATCATGAACACCCTTTTGAATTTTCTCCTGCTATGTCAGTCATGCCATAGTCTCAGGAACATATCCTTGGGTGGTCGTATCTTAGACTTGGTCAAAAGTAATTACCACGGTTGGCTGAATATGATGACGTCATCAGAGGGCCTCCTTTTTAGTCTTGCCTCGGGCCCCCCAACCCTAAACCCACCACTGGCTATTTGAACAGAGTAAGTATGTGCTACAAATGTTTTTCTGTGAGGTCTGCTGTTTTCTCCAAGTGATGTTCTGCGCATCGATTTCAGGATTTCCGCCCTTTCGCTTTATTAACAAAATTGTATACACTGTATACATGAAAAGTGGTGAACAGCAATCTTGTTCTTTTTATTTGTCAGAAACTACATTTTCTCAAAAGCGTTTGTGGCAACATGCAACCTTTCTGAAAGCTGGAGCAACGTAGTAACAAGTAACAACCAGCTTGTACACTTGCAGATATGAGACGAGGAAGTCAGCAGTAAAAAAGGCTTTAAATGGCGAAGTAAACGGATACTTATTGTCGAACTCATCAACCGCCCGAACGAAGCGCACCTGTTATAGTGAACTGTTATTCGACAGATTTGACAAAATATTAAGTTTTTTAAAAGCGTGGGTTCGCCAGAAGTTAACAGTTTATATCTAAGGGAAGCAATGGTGGATCTAGGAACGTTTTGGACAATTTTTCCTCCAAGCAACCATCGTTCCTTGAAAAACGAAAGCTCTCGTCACGCAGCATATTGCAAACGTTACATTTGACGGCCCTTGTACCGATCACCCCCACCCCCCTCTCTTCTAAAGCACGATATAAATCCACTAATGGCAAAAAGAACATTGTGTCGCAGGTACACAGGATTAGAATATATCGCACCGTATCGGCGTCGATAAAAATTTAAAAATGTAACTTATTCTCATGGATAAAGCTCGAAATTTTAAGAGCCTTAGGTACCAGTAGCTGTCTACGAGTGTTATCTATAGGTGAGCACCACAAAGGTTGGAAACCACTGTGAAGAATAGCCCGAGTCAACAAACACAGCAGGAAAGACGAGGCACAGTAGGATAAAAGTTGCAGTAGTCCAGCTACTTACGACAAGCAAATTTTCTAACACGGGTGGATCTGACGGCAAAAATAGTATGCAAAGTTGGCACGGCACAAATTAGAAACATCACAGAACTTTGATACTCATATGGAAGGTCACAGACGAATCTTCGGCAAATAGATTGAGCAGCTGCCAAACCACTGCCATTAATCAGAAATAAAAATAAAGACAAATGGTTACAATATGAACTCCGTTAAATAAAAACGTTGCAAAAAATGATTGTACCATGAAATTTGACAAGATAGCATATAAACGTAAAATAGCGATTAAACGAATTTCACAAAACGACGAACAAAGAAATGACAACAAAAATAAAACGAATCTTTTCAGTGCATGGAAAAATAAGAAAGCATGCCTTATCGAAAAATACTTCAACGAAAGACTTCAAAATAAAATTAGAGAAATTCTAACAATATGAACATTTTTGGCGACCTAGCACCTCTTCGAACTAGAAATTTGTAACTTTGTATTTAAGTGCAGCTGAGTGCCATCTATTTTAAGTGCTTTTCTTCTTTCATGAAGCAAATAAAAAGCAGCTTGTAGATTTGTCTTTAAGTGCATTTTGGAGTAGTTAACAATACAAACCCACTTTTATTCACTCGTGGAATGTGATAAAGCATTTTGTTTTGAGATGACCTATGACTTTTAAACAATTTCTTGATAAAAGCTCGTTTTGCAGTACCAAAGCCCGATTTTTAAATGTTTTTATCTCGACAAACAACGCCAACAACGGAAATAGAAAGCAAGGTTATCTACCGAATTGCTATAAGTAACACGCCAATTTTCCGACGTTCGAAACGTCAATCAGTGTAGGAACAAAAAAATGTGAAAAAATGAGAGCAAAACTCCAGTTCAGTTGATATGTTGTAAATGCTTCCTACACGAGTGAAAATAAGTTTTGAGCAAAACAATACATGAAGGAAAACTATATACTTGGACAGTTTTGTAGGTGCACAGCGTTCGCACTACAAGTTTCAACGAAGGAGCCTCAAAGGCCTAGTTAGCACCACGAACTAAGACGATTTGCTTGCAAGATTAAGAGCATTCCAGAAGGAAATCGTGGAAAATAAGCACCAATGTGAAGAGGGGCGTTCGGATTTATACTCAAGTAAAAGTGATGCCCGGCTTGATATACTGTTTTTGTCACATACACTGTAAGTATTGAAGATTCGTTTTTGTGATTCTGAAAATTGGTATTATTGCTACAAGAGTTGATTCAATTCAGAACCGAAGTTTTGAATCACACATTTTTAAGAGAATTTTGAACTTTGCACAATTTCTGTGTTGTATGCGCTAGTGTGGGCCACAGAGTGAACAACTTGGCTTGGTATCGAAATATTTAGCGATTTGCGTTCTACTTCTATTAGATGCATTTTGTTGGACGTCATAATAGGTAAGTTAACGCCGTTTTAAAGTTTAGTGCGATAAACCATATGCCGCGCATTTACCTAAGCCACGGTTTGTGTCAACAGCCGCACTGTAGTTTACACTAAGAGTGAACCAAATGGTTAAAGTAAATAAATTACGTCTATACGGGTAACTGCGAGAGTTCATCCCCAAAATGCAAATTGAAAGCCCCCCTTTTACAATATTGTTTAAGTTGGTCTGATTGTTCTTCAATAAAATCTGTTCTTCGCTCCTCCCTGCCCAGCTTCGCCCACCCTAAGAAAACTAGGCTGGCGAGTCTGTGAACCTTATTCGGTAAAATATTCTACTTTAATTCTATACTTCGAGGAATCAACTTGTTATCACAATGTTACCAAACCCCTTGGTGATAACTTATTACAACATGGCGAAAAATTTGAGCTCTAAAGAATGTAAAGCACCACTTGTGAAAAACTCACAAGGAGGACAAAGACAGTAAATAGATAAATAAATGATAAAACGAAAGGCAAATGTCAACGGATGTTTGCTTTGCACAAAACGACGACAATTTGTGCAAAGAATACAGCGAATGAAGTGCATAGCATAACAAAAACAAATAAAACAAAAAGCGATGCATCTAGTTTCATAAAGCAAATCTCAAAAGCAGTAAAGCAAAAGTAGCCATTACCAAAACCACAAATGTCGATGTCTTTGAATACTCTGAATTTGATCCATTTTCACCAGAGCTAGCAGACTTGCAGTTTCCTAGTGGACATTCTTCAAATTGGCAATACTTTCCTACAAAAAACAATTAAGTTCAGCTTAAAATTAGACTCACGCACATGACCTCTAAACAACACAAACGAGCTTTCAAAATATACTCGCTTACATAAGCTCAGCCCGAGGAGCCGTTCAGGGAGAAGCACATGACATTAATTTTCATCTCTTTAGCTACGTTAGCTTGTTGAGGGATTAAGTTGCAATGCGCTTTTAAACACCGTTTGCTCCATGTTCATGAAAAGCTCAGTCAAACTTGCGCGCGCACGAAGTAAAATGAGCACAAATTGAAAAAACGCAACCGTTACATGTTGGTGCCCAGCAACAATGACGTTAACCACTATTTGCAGCAAGGACTAAGGTTTCTTGTTTAATGTAATTTCCTCTTTGACGGCGGAGGTGGGAAAAGTTTCCACTTTGGAAAAACTTCTTAAAAGGTAAATGCTCCTTTCCGATGAAATCGAAAAAGCTACAACATGACTATCAAGTTTCTTAAAGCTCACTGATATTAAATTTCCAAATGTTAATCTTACTGTTTGCAATGAAACGCTTACCTACAAAACCAGACCGGCAATCACAAACGGGTTGCGAGTTTTTCATGACGCACGATCCACTGTTAAAGCATTCAGTGAAATGCGCGCAGTCCATCAAAGTTGCTTTTGGTGACGTGGTGGAGACATGAGGCTTTGTTTCTTGATAAGCTGCTACGGAGCCGTTCCCATTAATTGGTTCAGGATGTCCAGTCGCTGGAAATTCCGGCTGTGTGCAGCCCAGAATTTCGTCACTGAAATCCCCGCAGTTATTGATGCCATCGCACCGGTAGCTGGCGCTTATGCACAAGCCACTGACGCAACGAAACTGATCCGGCTTGCACCCTGCATGCAGAAGTTGCTTCGTTTACCGAAGGACGTACGTAACCGATGACATTGCTTTACACATTGGTGAAATACGCTAGTAACAACGGGTTGCAAACATCCAAACTACAGTGTTCTGTTTGGTAACAACTGCAAAACAGTCTGAAGGATAACGTTTGTTGCCGTCAGCACTAAACATCGTAAGCGAAATAATAAGTTCTGCAATCCAGAAAAACTAAGATTTTGAAAAAATATGTAGAAAAACAAACGTTATTTCAGGCTTTAACCAAGAGGGAGTCGCAAGACCATGCGCCACATTATCCTGCTAAATGTAGCTTAAGACTGATAAGCTGTAGCGTTCTTTTGCAATTTTCCGCTCAGCTGCAGAACAAATTTGTGCTTTTAACAACGAAGTGATTTTTCCTTTGAAAGCTTTTGGCTGCAGCTCTGTGCTGAGTGACGCAGATTAGTGAAATGCGATATCGCGTAACTTTTACTTTTCTGCGGTTGAGGAAACAGCGAAGAAATAAAACATTAAGTTTCAAGGAGACGAAACGTAGTGCTCACCACAGTCAAACTCGTCTGATCCGTCTTCGCAGTCTTGGTAACCGTCGCACAGCAACTCATGAGGAACGCAATCATCGATCCGTGACTTGCACTGAAACTCGCTGGGGTGGCAGGCAACCTTTTGGTTTTCTTCTTCTCCTGGGTATTGTTCGGACGTCGACGTGGTTGGCTGAATTTGAGTGTTGATTTTCGTACCTAGGCCAGGCGTTTGCTTTGGAGACAAGCTGTTTCGCTCAGTCGTTGTGGTGGTATCTTTAAACAAAACGACGGATTTGTTTCCCAAATATTTTTCAGGAGCTTTATTTGAAGAAGGATTTGACGCAGTTGGAATTCTCAAATCCCCGCATTCCAGACAAGTTTCTGAGTGGCACGTCGCTGACCAGTCAACGCTTTCGACGAAAGGTTTAAGTTTCATAACGAGAGCCTGTATGTTAATACACACACTTACACCGCACCTTTAATTAATGTTTAACCTCCAAATATGTTTTTCCTGTGCTCGGGCATATCACACTTGTGCAGCTGAAGCAAAGATCAATGTTCACACTTCAAAAGCATTTTTGATCGTGAATAAACGCCATTGTAAATGACACACAACATAACAGCAGGCATATTTCTCATTCATTCAGAGCATCAGCTATTCAACGACTGCCATGAGATGTTTCAGCAAAAGTCAAGAGTGACAAAAGCATGGACTGCTGAAAGCAATGTCACGTCACTAATGCTCGTGTTTTAATGAAGCTTGACGTCATCAGAAGTCATCGATTTGTTTTGAAAAAAGAGAGCGCCACTGGTTTTAACTTTTGCCAACGAAGCCTTTCAGAGAAATAGTAAATCGGCAGCTCAACATCTCGGTTAATACGACACGCGACGTCGTTGCAGTGGCGATGACTTATTTACGGCAGATAGCCGTGGGCATCAATTTTCTACGAACTAATAGCTGGTGACGAATGACGATACGCCTAAGAGCGTGCAAACAGCTCTTGTTCTTTAGCCCATGCGAAAATTGGCCCGAGGTAAAGCAGCAAACACAAAGACATTGAAATAAATCGCATGCAATTCTAGTTGTTGTTGTGCAGTGCTGTTTTCCTCGGACTGCGCACCTCTAAGACAATGTGGTTTATTCCAATCAGGCATACGCTATCTGTTGTTGTTTTATCACATCTCCGATGTCGACGGTATGACACGCGCTGCAGTATAGGTCAACCTGTCACATCTACTTCTTGCGGGATTATCAGAACACTCGAGTCGATGGCAACTGCGTTGGCAAATTTGCGTCGCACAGTTCGAAGTTCATACGCGGCTTGTGTTCAGCAATATTGGGACAACCTCAGCTCCACGTCACGCTAGTTTCGATGATGCGATGCATGAGTGATCACGTCACCGGAAAGCCGACGACAGAGATGAGCACTGGAGCTAGTGCAACCATGTGCGCAGGAAAATTTTCCTGACTCTTAGCAATGTGGTGCATCTAGGAAACAACAGTGGCCTATGCCCATCAAGTTTTGTGGACATGCTGTTGTTGTTTTTATATAAGAAAACAATTGCTTGCAGTGCGGCAATGCAATGGAAAGAAATCTACATTACTGCTAATGATTGTAAAGATGTTTTTGGCATTTTGCGACATGTACAGCCGATATCAAGCCTCAGAAAGCTAAAGAAGTATTATTGGCAAAAAATGAAAATTTTTTATGAACAAAGATCCACACTTTCTACCTCTGTTTATTAGCTGAGTCGTATGAAACAATATATCAATGTCAATGTGAAATGTCTCATGGATTTTTTTGTTTTCTTGTTGGAATGGAATATGATTGTTCTGTGTTAAGCAAACAAAATTCGGATATATTGCTCAATTTGCGTTCATATTTTGCACTGCTGTGCTAGCGACATGCTGAAATCAGAAGAAAATATACAGTTAACGAAAGTCATCGTACTCGACAAAAAGTGTACGTTGAGTGAATTGTTGATACTTCCGTTTGGAGTGAGATATTTTACGCTACGCTACATGCCGTATTCCGGTGCAATTGAAACTAAAACGTTTCTCACGTTTTTCAATCACACCATTGCATAAAAAAACGTGCAAGACTTACACGAAAATTGGAAATTTTATCTGATATTTTTCAATAGACCCAACATGGCAAAGCAGCTTCCCTCTCCCACAACCGACGTTACATCGTTGTATTACTACGCTATCGACTCATCAGTTTGCAGCTTTCTTCGTAACACGAAACTTCGCAGGGTAGATATTTTGGCCAGTTGCGGTTGGCCGGTACAACGTATGCGGGAAGTCATCTGCAGAGGTGAATACCAGTTTTATGTTGTCGATTGCGCTTTGCAAAAGGAAATAGGAGCACAGAGTGATGTAACCATTCGAACGGTGGCGCTGGGAGTGTAACGAGAGTTGATCGCGCGGTGGGCAACAAAATATACTGCACATTACATGCACTTCGCACCTATTTGGAAACAAGTGCTTCAACGCCAACAAGCATAAAAATGCCTTACAGTTCTGCTAAATGAATTCGTTGATATATTTGTTTGAGTTCGGGACGAAAACGTCATTCCGTAAATTCTAATGCAGTGATGTTCGCAACCTTGTGGCCTAACGCCGTGCCTTTCGACTTTAACAGCACCTTAAGTGGATAACGCTGTTCCTACCTCGTTTTCTGCGCAAATATGGCACGGGGTTGATTGGAAAGTATAAATCATTCGTAACAGGATTTATCAACGGTACAAGCAGGGTTGTAGTGCTAAAAAGAGGTGTGGGAACGCCGTTCCCACCCCAAATAAAAAGAAAGACTGCACCAAATAGTTAGAATAAAGTGAGCATTCGCTTACAAAAATTTCCACCCTGGATCTTTCTGTTTCACTGTAGGCTTTTGACTAGCAGCCGCATCTGCGTGTCGCTAGCACATCTGTGAGATCGCAGCCATGTTTTAATGTAATATAAATCTACAAGCAACGTTACTAGTGCAAAAAGGTGTGGGAACGCCGTTCCCACGCGTTCCCACCCCACTACACCCACGGGCACAAGATAAGGTTCATCTCTCAATTCTGCGTTGTGGCCGTGCACAGCCGCTGAGCATGCACTGCTGAACCCACGTGACCCGTACAACCAAGTTGAACGTCTGCGACCAAGGAGGAACATGCGCATTGCCGAAGCTTTCAACAAGCAGAAGCTCATGTCGAATGCAAAAAACTCAGTTGTTGCAGAGCAAAATACCTCTCACAAACGTGCATGATGATCCGGGCCAAAGTTTCCAGCCAGCCGTGCCGCTAGATCCTTGCTTGTTTTGTATGGATTTTTGCCGTGCCGTAATACTGCAAGGTCTTATAGCAGCAAGCTGTTTGAAGTGTGAGTGTTTCATTGTGAGGTTGCGATCCCGTGACTTTGAACGGTTGGTAACTGCGCTACATTGATTTGAAATTTCATGACGGCGCGTTTGATGTGCTTCAGAACGCTTTCTAGGCAACGATGCCACTAAACGCGTTCACGGCAGTGAGTCAGCTGTTATCACATTGCTGACTTTCAGTGTGTGATCACAATGCGGTTGAATTCAAACAAAAGAACTTATTTTCAACGTCTGACGTAACAGCAGAGAATACAATCTGGCTTTTTCAGGGCGCGGAGCTGTTTCATTACATCATTTGATGTAGTCACATGCAAACCAAGCCTACGGAAAAGCATTTAAAACATTTAAAAAGAGCTCCCTGAGTGGGTGAATAGCTAACAACATTTGTGTCAAAGTCCAGCAGTCGTTACTTATACGCCTTCAAGCTGTAAAAGCAGCTAACATAATTCTGTGGCAAGTGCTTTCGCTGCAGAGCACTTCCAGATCAGATCAAACTTTTGGTGTTGCTTAGGTAAATGCATATTTCACGTTACCAGATCTAAAAAGCGTTACGCAATCTTAAAGGTATTCTAGCCTCTTTAACAAAATGGTAAAAGTTCAGTATTTCGAATAAAATTTGAATTCGCTTCATCGCAAAATCTTGTAAATACTTTACCCCTGGTAAAACATCTATGTAGCTTTAAAATACCAATTGACGCAAAATTTTTTTTCTTATCACAAGTCGACAATTTTTCTCTGGAAGAACCGCTATGAGACATTTGGTTTTTGCAACTTCTGGATTGCATTGCGCTTTTTTTAATCACGGTCGCTTGCCAAAGAGCCAAATGTGTCAGGTAACACGCGACGCTTATCAAACTACAAAACATTTAGACCAGGAGGGTTCGCACCGTACGCATGTACCGTGCGCACCTTCCGAGAAACTTTTTTCCCCCTCTGATCCTAACTATTGGCCCGTGAGTTCGCTTGCACCTAAATTTAACACCAATCCCAGCTACTAGTTCTCAGAGGCCGTGGATCAATGCCAAACCTACTGCAGCAAAACTGCCTTGAAGTCATTTGCGCAAGAGCAATTCGAGCGTTCAATAGCGTGCTGCCATGCCCAGAAGAGGTGTCGTTATTGGGCAGTGACCGGGTCGGGTAAATTACACTGAATTTTAGCGCTTGACGAACAATAGTCTAACGTATATTGACACTCCCACGCTACTGCTGTTCCCTTGTTGAAGAATCCGTACTGTGGTGTTGAACTAAGGTCCAGTGTTTTTGTGGACGGTTGCTTGGATACCAATGAAACAGCTCATAACGTATTCTAGACGTTATGGCCATTTTCCGACATAGCAGTTAGCAGTCACGACTTGCGTTGACTAAAAGAACGTGTTACACTTACATTGTACTTTAAATTTATTCAGAAAATCTCTTAGATTCTGGTCTGTGAACAGCGTTACAGATGTTTTTCTTGGTGTAAAAATGTCATTGGTTTATTTAAACTCCACAAACTTTTCATTTTTATAAATATTGCATGTGACAAATACGGAATGTACTTTGGTTACCCTTTTGATTTTAAAACAAATTTAATGTTGAAAATCATTTTCGCAACCGTATGCCCTTTCTGCATGTCATCACTATCAGCAAATTGATTTGTTTGGATCTGTTTTGCACGCATAGATCTGTTGCATTTATCTACTGAGCTAATCAGGATTGACCACGCAATCCACGCATCCACTTAAAAGCTTCTTTCGTTAAGAGGTCGTATACCATCTAGCACTTATCAGGTCCGCAACCAGCTGATATTTTCGGGGAGGGCAAAATGATTGTAACTCGTTGTACCTAACAACTAAACATGTTTTGAAAATTTTGGGGGGGCAATTGCCCGGTTGCTTCCCCTGGTTGCGGGTCTGGCACTAATACTGTAACTCTTCGTGATTACAACCATGGTTGTACCAAGGCTAGAACAAACACTTTATCGTACGATCATGTAGCATTGATAAGAGCTCATTGCAGCAGCAATATATTGAACATATGAATGCACCCCGCTTTCAGCAGAACCCAGTTTTCCTACTAACATTTATCTATTCTGCACACATGCATTAGTATATTTTGTCGGCATATCAATAAAGCTCATGAATGCTTTTGCTGGTGTACACGGCTGACCACACATTGCTGGAATTGATCTCCAATTTATGAACTGAGCAAATGCGCAATTTTTAAATATTCTGTGACCGTTTCATGTAGGTTCGTCTCATTGTTTTTTGGAATCTTTTTTGAATAACATACAATTGAATCCAGTGTTAGATCCAGAAGGAAATTTGGTTATCTCCCCGACACGAATGCGGCGCTCCATGAAATGGCATCCCTAAAAGAATTTTTTGCTCTTCGCTTTGTTTTTTTCTCCAATTTTGACGACCTTTCTTCTGACTCGGTTCTATGGAAAAGACGTTTTTGGTACCCTCAGAAAAACAACAGTCTAGGTCCGCCAATGTATGAGTTTTAGTGGAAGAAGATAACTTGTATTGTTGCGGCTGCGCTTTCATCACCAATCACATGACTCCAACTGCGTGTAGAAGCGCCATGGCTGGCCGTTGGTGACAGTCCTTGAAGAAGGTGGTATCTGCCGCATTTGCTTCCAGTCACACCAAAAATGAGTTCCAACTGAGAGGCGACGTCACGATAGAATAGCTCAGCGTCAAATGTCAGCTGTCCTGTGACGCAGGTCACAGCAGCATGCCGGGTGCGCTTTCATCTTCAAGTGTTGAATCGCTGGACTTCTCGGCAGGAAAGATTTAGACCGCGAACCACATTCGTACATATTTCTCGGGCGGACCAGTTGTTCGTGTGTGCATTTCACCCAATAGGGTAAAGTTCTGCTCGTGATGCAAGTCAAGAAGCGAGTGCGGAACGTAAACAGCCTGCGCACATCCGCGGTGACAACGACGTCGACGTTTCGGTAAAAGTTTCGTCATGAACGCGCTGACACGTTACGTCGCCGCCGGTGACTGAGACGAAAGCAAAATTGTGTCCGCAACAGCCCGGGCCTACCGTGCCTGCTGAAGCGAGTACGTAACAGGAAAAGGATTGATTGAACGACACCTCGGCCACGTCTTCGCTAAACAACGTCGTTTACAGCATGCTCCAATCGTTCAAAACCATATGCCTTTCGCTCCACCCAACTTGACTCTCAAATGAGTAAATATGACAGATTTGTCATGCGTGGCACTATACGAAAAGCAGCTCGGATAAACACTCGCCCAAATAAAAATGACTTGCGAAGCGAAGTCAAAAACGTTCAGCTCACTCTTCAGCTGACGCACAAAGGGAGTACAGCCGATCAATCATGAGCCCTTCCTTAGCTCTGTTGTTTAAGGTGAAGGGTTTGGATTTGTTGATGCCAAAAATAGCCCAACGACACACTGAGTTTAATTTTGTAAAAGAACACGTGGCCGTCAACCACTATCTTGAGATTTAAGTAAGAAACAACAATTTTAACTTCGGTGGTAAGGCATCGGTGGAAAAACTTTCATAGGATTAAATTCTTTTATAGTTTCTCGTTTCAAGTAAGTTTAAGACATAGCGCATCACACGCGCCTATATCAATATCACGGTGAAGAAAAAACAACTTCTAAAGAGGTTTTGGACCAGATACAATTTTACAATTCTTCCAACGTACTAGGGTCGTTATGCATTGTTACAATATTCGAAATGTGTTCATGTTAATTCTTTGACAAACTAGAACTAGATCGTAACTGTTCATAAGTTGCGTACTGTTAAAAATTGAAGAGATTTTCTGTAACGTGATGGGGGCGTTTATTTGGTCTCTTCCACTCCTAATGCGAATTTTATTTGGCATACAGAAGAACTCTATGCAAAACAAAGAAGAGTAATCTGTTTATAAGAGCCGTAGTGGTATAAACTCTACGTTAGAATCACTTCTGCTGTGTAACTGAGCTGTACATAAGTGCTTTCACTAAGTTACACTTATAAAAACACGCAAAAATTGCGCTGTGTTTCGCCCTTTTCCTATAGTAATTAACCCAGTGCTGATAAGTTACTTGCCGAGTTGTGAAAGTCATTTCGATCTTACCCTTGCAGATGAACTATATTTATGTGCCTACATCAAAAGATGTATGAAACTACAGGCGGTGAGTTGGTAATGCTAAAATAAAAACAAATTTAAATTGAGTTCAAAAACAAAAACACGACATGAACTTGTCTTGTTTGGAAAAACCATGCCCACTCCAAAAACGAGTATTGGGAAATATGGATACCATCTTTCCATCACGCAAAAGGATACTTTTTGACCGTAAATGCTGTCTATATCGATTCTATAGAAAATACGTTTTGATTGGTGTCTAAAGCGCTATTCACACTGTAACAATGACAAAACGCGTCTACAATAACAGTCCAACAAGGTGGTCTAATCAGCACACTGTCGTAGTTTCTTCAGTGCAGTCCGCCCCAGAATACGAGGCACTAAAATTCGCACTAACAGGGCAAGCATTAGAATACGCGTGGCAAGGCTGTCCGAAGAAGCTATACCCCCTTAAATTTCTAGCATATCTTGTCGTTTTGTGCTTTGAGAGGCGGTGTCCCAAACAAAATACTGTTGCTCATTTAAAGTCAAAATATTTGGCGCCCCCAAACATCTTGGGCTGGCTACACTACTGAGCACTAGCCGTAGCTTGTATTCAAAAAAACATACGACGAGCAAAAAGGGAACATTTTGCCATTTTTAGTATCCTCGGAGGACGTTTTACTGTACTTTTCTTGAAAAAAATAGGAAATGCCGTCCAGTAGCAGAACGCATGGCGGCCTTAAATTGCCAAGCTGGCTCTTTGTAGTAGCTTATAATCGTCAGAGCTGCTGTCTATCGGCCATTTATCTGGTTGTTTCGCAATGCGTACTAGCGCCGGACTTCTCTGCGTAATCTATCGCCCTTACCTGGGTTGTACATAACAAAAATATTTCTCTTGGAGGACGTTTATTGAAGGGTTCCAACATTTTTATAAAATTCGAGTTGTTTACCTAGGATCACATTGCCTTTCAACAATCTAGTTTTGCTTATATTTTTGCGGATAAACATTTCGGGCAGAATGATTCACACTTTAAGTGGTGAAAGCGATACTTGCTGTCACCGGCGCTGGTAGATCTACAGTAGCCAATTTACCAATTTGAAAGCTGATTTATATCCTTTATTGTAAATAAAATGCAAAATAAACAAAAAAATTTCAGCGCATAAAACTTGACGTAATTATTCAAAACACTCTCTAGAGGCATACAGTTTAAAAGTATTGTTGCAGCGCTTCTGATCCACTGCTGGATGCGTAATAGAGCAGATGTGTCCAGAGCTGACTACATGTGCGAACTAAACCCACGTGGGCCTGCGTTAAAATACGACGTTAGCGTCGGTTGTCAGGATATCAGGTGGGCAAAACCCACAGTCCTGCCTATCGGTTAAAAAGGCTTATTACGAAAAAACATGAACGCATAGTTTAATTGGCAAGAGGCAGTGCGGAAGTCTAGCAGCGCAACTGGAAAACATGTCGCTATTACAGCCAGCTGAGCGTGACCAGGACAGCGTAGTCCTGCAGCAGCCTTAGTCTTGCTCAAGAGCGTGCGGCTAGGGATTAAGCTTTTTGTTGACAGGATATAGCTCGTCAAAGTCTGATGTAGCAAAAAAGCGATAATAAATTAGAAGCAAGGCCACGCTCCACGCGGCAGTGTTAGCAAGTGACATGGGATGCGTAAAAACAGTGAAGAACAATAAAAGTATAAAAACGCCGAACAGTGGTAAAGCCTTCTATTCACTCACTCTACATCGACTAACTGACTTAGAAATCCTGCGGATTTCCACAAACGCTTTAACAAAACTTGAAAAAAAATTAAGGCATCGTAGTAGTTCTCATAACGCACTGAGTGGATGGATAGAGACGAAACCAAAGAAGGGAACGGAAGAAAACGCAAAAGAACAGTGTGAGGTATAATCAGTATAAATCATTGCGTGACTGGGAGGTTTTGTGCCAGTGTTGGCCTACAAATCCATTTGCAAACTAAAGCTCAGTCGTGGCCTATCATTGCTTGAAGTTCTCGAGTTCCCGCTTGCGGGACCGATTTTTACGTTAAGGTCAATATTGCGGCTATCTCCTTCCGTGGCAATAATTTTGCCAACTTGCTTCATCATCTGTCCCAGCAAACCTTTCATTCTTCGTCGGTGGTGACTGACAACCAAAGGCTCAGATGCCGCTTGTGACGCGGCTGTTGACTTCTTCGGCAGCCGTCTTACGAGGCTGTTAAACGGCTGACTTGGAGGCATCAGGCTGGAACTGGCTGCAACAGTAGAGCTTATCGTCACGTCTTCATACGCATCGGCATCGCTGCTTGGCGTTTGCGCCGTTCCTTCGGCATCTGCAACGTGCAGAGTAGATTCATCGCGACCCGGTTCATGAAGGACACCGATCGTATTTTCCTGCGCCATTTGTTCCAGGGCACTTTCGACGCTTTCATCCGACAGGGCGTGAAGGTCAGGCAAGTGATCAGCGACATTCGTCTCTCCCGATTCTCCAGTGAGTCTTTCCGGCCTCGCGCTGAACCTGTGAACCAGGTTCATCTCAGCGGAGT